>MDSZ01052184.1_pt1 | contig 11171 bp, 8 predicted proteins | sample 811201 | NCBI WGS metagenome assembly MDSZ01 (sample SAMN05326647, study PRJNA326480) | marine metagenome | isolation source: seawater | place: Indian Ocean: North | collected 2010 | reverse complement strand
GCATCCGACAAGGATCCCGATGAGATGCTAGCTTGGTTCGCTTGGAATAACCAATCGGCAATAGATCAGCGAGGCCTTTCCATGATCAGTACGGCTATGTGCATGTCAGACTCTTCCCTGGCGACGAAGTTTACCAATAGGGCATTCAGATCGTGGTATTGGGGGACATCCCTAACTGCTCAGGCTGCGGTGGCATATTCCCAGAAATCTGGTAGTGAGGCATACATTGGGTATCCCGATTTCCTCAGGAGAGGGAGTGAGTCGTGGAGGACTGGGCGGTTGGTTAGCAGGTTAGCAGAAATCCTAGGTTCGAGCCAATCTTCAGTCAGAGAGGATCTATGGCCCAACCTGCTAGCTGTGCATGATGTTAATCTCGGTGGAGACCCATCAGACTTCTCCATTTCAAAGAAGATCGGTTTCGCTGCAGAAGAACATCTGGCACTACATGGCATACCAAAATCCAGCAAAGGTGCCACTTCCATAATCGAGGCTTTCGAAGTGGAAATCGAGGAGACAAAGGCGGATGAAGAAGGAACCGGGCATTCGAACGGGGACGGGCTAGATGGATCGCAATCCACACTGGATGGTTTCAACTAGTCTGACTCCCATGTCCTGGGATGCAGCAAGACCAGGACGGTTAGCAGTTCCAAACGACCAAGCCACATCAGAATTGTAGTTGCTAGAAGGGAGGGGACGCTCAGGTTGGCCCAGGTTGCGGCGGCGTCCGAGGGGCCAAACGCACCCAGAGCCGGCCCTGTGTTCCCCAATAGGGATATTGAGACGGAGAGGACGTCGGAAATCTCAAGATAAGGCTCTAGGAACGAGATAGTGAGCATTGATGCCGTTACTAAGACCATCCAAGAGCTAACCATTCCGACAATTATCCAAACCTTTTCCTCGTCCACTACCGCCTTGTTGAATCGGATTGCGACCACCTTCCTTGGATGTATGATGCGAATGACTTCACGCTTCGCAAGCTCGAAGGCGATTCGGATCCTCAGCACCTTTAGCCCGCCTCCCGTAGAACCAGCGCTCGCACCAATGATCATCAGCAAAAGAAGGACGAACTGACTAAAAACAGGCCAATTTGAGAAATCGGCACTGGAGTATCCAGTGCTAGAAATCGAGATAGACTGGAATATTGAGTGTCTAATTGACTCGATAAATCCGTATTCTCCAGTTCTTGATAGATTGAATGCCATTGCTATCCAGGCAATGAAGATGATCAGCAAATATGTCCGAAGTTCCTCGTCCTCGAATAACTCCCTTGTCCTACCGGCAAACGCGAAGTATAGAAGACTGAAATTAATACATGTAAGAAGCATGAAGACCATAATTATCGATTCTACAGTGGCATCATCAAAATCCATAATCCCACCGTCACTGGTTCCAAAGCCCCCCGAGGGCATCGTCGTAAGAGCATAGTTTAGTGAGTCGAAAGATCCCATTTCTGTGAATTGATATAGAAGAGCCATCTGGACAACCGTTAGTCCGACGTAGATCCCCCAAAGCCGTCTTGCAGTGCTCTCTAGGGTCGTTCCCAGATTGGAAACAGATGGGCCGGTCAGTTCGGCTCTTGCCAGTGCCATACCTCCGCCCAAAGCTCTTGAGAAAATTAGGAGTCCCAGCATGATAACACCCATTCCACCGAGCCACTGGGAGAGAGAGCGCCAGAGAATTAGGCTCGACCTTTGGCTTGATACGCAGTCACCTTCGAACTCACCGGCGCAAACAGGACTAGTGGAGGAGTCGATCAAGGATGCGCCAGTCGTTGTGAAGCCTGACATCGACTCGAACCATGAGTGCAACAGGCCAAGCAGAATCTCCGAAATAGAATAATTCCCGTCCGAAGACCAGTATTCTCCAAATGGGCCGTAAAACATACCACCAAACCAGAATGGTAGCGCGCCTACGATTACTACGGGAATCCACCCCAGGGCAACCGAGGCAAATGCCTCCCTATCCCTGACTCTGGATGAGGCATCGCCGGCACCTGAAAGCGCGACTAATGCGTAACCGGAGAACAACGCCAATAGAAGCGGTATTGCGAAGGTCCGAAGAGCGGGTTCGATTCCTTCCACATAGATGCTGAATAGTGTCACCAGAAGCAATGGAAGTGTGACCAATCCAATTGTCCAACCCAGAACAAGGCAAACAATATCCCAGCGCATATTAGCTCCGTAGCGAGTCTTCGACCTTACCGACATCGTCTATCTCCAAAATGAGATAAATCCGGTCACCGGACTGAAGATTTCCTATTTCGCTCTCGTGTACAGATTTCATTTCCCCGTCTGAATCGGGTCTTTCGACCATTACCAACCTAGCATCAATACTAGCCTCCACTTGCTGGACTTCCTTTCCAAGAAAACTGCTTTCTTCGGATATCTCAGCAGTCATGGAAACTAATGACGGGATCCTTGGAATTGGCTCAAAGAGCCCCGGAACGTGCATGTGAATAGCCTTCAGTATGGACTTGATGGCAACTCTCCTCTTGCTGACGGGGCGCAACCCGATTCTCTGAATGGCCTCTACAAGTGCTCTATCCTTCAGAATCAAACCTGTCCTTGAGACTCCCTTGTCAAATGCGCGCATTGAGATTGAGATGTTCAGATTGTCATCTGCCAATGTCGCAATTGCGATATCATGATCCTCGATTGCGAGTTCACGCAGGAGGTCCTCATCCTGGGGGTCGCCATGAATCACGTCAAGCCTCTTGTTAATTCCTATCCTAGACCCTACTACTGAGTTGGCCGAATCAAGATCGGGCTCGATAATCACGACGTTTGAACCCTGTTCAAGGTAGTGGTTCGCTAGGCTACTGCCGAAGTCCGTAGCCCCGAATATTGCCACTGATGGCTTTTCGGGCATATCTGAGGAGTTATCCCCAACAAATCTAGCTATTTCTCCAAAGAAATTTGTCGAACCAGTCACGAAAACAAGCATGTCCCCTTCCTGAATAATCTCGTCTCCGGATGCTATTCTCCCCGAACCTTCTAGGCCTTTGATTGCAATAATTCGAGGATAGTCTGGATCATTAGATGCTGCGCTTGTACTCTCATAAGCGGTCATCCCCACCATTGGAGATGCGTTGTTCACCGTTGAGGCAACTATCCAGGCACTTTCACCCAGGGGTATGATATCCGCCAGAGAAGGAGCGACCAAGCCAGAGATTAGTTGACTGACCACTTCCTTTGATGGGGAAACTTCAAAATTTGTCCTAGCCCAATTCTTCAGTGGGCCAGCTCCTCTAGAGGGATCGATAATACTTGAGTCACGGATATTTGCTATTGTAACTAATCCGGATGCAGTCCTATCGGCCACCTTTTCGCTGTAGACCCTCTTGGCAAATGCACAACCCAAGATGTTTACGTGGTCATCGTTTGTTGCAAAAACGATTATCTCGGCATCGCTAATTCCTGCTCTAATCAATGACTCCCTTGAAAGGGCGTTTCCAGTCACTAGCAGGCAATCCAGTGATTGTGATTCGCTTATTGCATTTGGATCTGGATCAATTAGGGCTACTCCCCTCCTCTCGCCCCTTAGGGCGGCGGCGACCCCACGGCCGACCTCGCCGGCACCTGCGATTATTACTCGCATTCGTCACGTTGAATCGATAGATTGGATATAATCATGCGCCATATATGGAAAAATCAGAAAAACCCCGGAAAATGAGTGATTACTCGTCGGAATCGACAAAATCACCCCTAATTCGCTCTTCGGCTCGCTGCTTGTGCATTGCTGCCTGCCTAATTGTCCGCCTGTATGCCTGTCTTGCAGCGGGGGTCAATCCCGAAGGCAGCCATTCCTCCTGTGCTCTGAACCAAGCAAAAACCACAAATGGAGCGATTCCAAATAGGAAAATAGGATTAATAAGGCCAAGTACTAGAGAAATCGACAATGCTGCCCTAGCAATGGTTGAGGAAAGCATCGGTACTGCCCTAGAGCCCGAAATTATCCCATATCCCTGCCATGTTGATGGGAGAGAGTGACCGAGGTTAGAGAGAACAGATATCACCAATGCAAGGGCTACAGAAGTGACATCGAAGCCAGAATATTGTGAGACAGTCAGGTTTGGGTCGAATAATCGCACAATCAGATACGCTGCCTGCATCGATCCGAGGCCCAAGCCCAATGCCCATCCGAAGGGTGGTGAGGCCCTGATTGAGGAGACTCCCGGCCTTCCAAGGAGGAAAAGAACGAACGATGACTCCAAGGCGCCAATTAACAGGGAAAGTGGGATTAGGCTCCCTAGTGGAACACTTATCGCACTGGTATCGGACTCAGTGAGAATTGATTTGAGGATTAGTTCGTCGACTGCAAGAGCTAGGAAGACGCCGGCGACAATTCCGTACAACAAGTAACGTACTGCCCCAGACAAGTCGTAGAATCCCGTCATCCTAGTCAAAACACCCCTCCAGCCAATTACTACGCCAATCAGGGCAATTGCGAATGCAATCTGCATCTCAAGAATGGGGATGGTGCCCGCGGCCATGCAGTGCCATGGCACCTCGAATATGAGGTAAACGCCTCTCAGAACGTTCAAACGACACGATTGGAGCGGATGCTCGTGGCGCTTGAGGGTTTCAAAAGGAGGGTCCTCGGATCTATCGGCCTCCTAAAGGGAAAGAGGAAGGTGGATGAAGAAACTGTAAAGGATTTGAGCAAATCACTCAGGAGGGCCCTGCTCGAAGCAGATTTCAACGTTAGGCAGGCCAAAGAGCTGACTGAGAGGATAGAGAGGAGGTTGGTGGAAGAAGAGCCCAGGCCGGGGATTAGGCTCGAAACCCATGCTATGAATCTGGTATATTCCGAGTTAGTCAGGATACTGGGTTCCCCTAGGACTATTCGGCCGCATAACCAAACTGTGCTAATGGTCGGCCTGTATGGCCAAGGAAAGACGACTAGTACCGCAAAACTAGCAGAATGGTGGAGGAAGAATCACAGTGCGAAGGTTGCGGTGATCGAGGCCGATGTTCATCGGCCAGGAGCATTCCAGCAACTTAGTCAGATTCTCGACGGTACTGGGATCGAGGTATATGGGGAGCCAGAGGAGAGTGAAGCCGCAAAAATAGTGAGGAACGGACTTAGGAAAGTGGGCACGGCAGACGTAGTAATTATCGATACGGCTGGAAGAGACAGCCTTGACGGAGAGCTGAAAGAAGAGTTGCTGGAGATAGCCGAAATTGCAAACGCTTCGGAGAGGTTCCTGGTAATCGATGCACAAGTGGGCCAGGCTGCTGGTCCGATGGCTGCAACATTCCACGAACTTGTTGGAGTTACGGGGACCATTGTCACAAAACTGGATGGGACAGCCAGAGGGGGTGGGGCACTAAGCGCAGTATCAACTACTGGAGCACCGATTGTCTTTGTTGGAGAGGGGGAAAAGATAGGTGACTTCGAGAAATTCGAATCTGATAGATTCATCTCAAGACTGCTTGGGATGGGCGATATCAAGGGACTCATTGACCTTGCTCCCGATGACATAGACGAGCAAGAGGCGATGAGGCTGACACAGAGGCTGATGTCTGGAAGGTTTACTTTGACAGACATGTATGCGCAGATGGAGATGATGAGCAAAATTGGAACATTGGACAAGGTCCTGTCCCACCTTCCAGATACGATGTTTGGTGGTATGGGGAATATGAGCATGTCGCAGAAGCGCCAGATGCAGGCCAACCTGGAGAAGTTCAGGGTCATTATGGACTCAATGACCCAAGAGGAGAAGGACGAGCCCCTATTGCTCAAGTCAAGTAGGATTAGGAGGATTGCCCATGGTTCAGGATGCAGCGAAAAGGACGTGAAAGAGCTCCTCGCTCAATGGAATCGAAGCAAGAAGATGATGCGTGGGATGCGTGGAGACAGGAAGATGAGGAGGCAGATGCAATCCATGATGGGCGTTGACGAGGACCTCGGGCTGGGGTGACCTTCTGGAACGTTGGTTCGCAATTATTGGCCACAGGGCTCCCAGCGAGGGCGGTTTGAATCTTAACGACCTACCTGGAACGGGCGGGCGCATGGACGTGCTTGCAAGGGCAGTAAACGCGTCTCTATTCGTCTCCCACGGAATAAGGAAGGACAGTCACGTAATGCTTCACCTGATGGGCGGGGATGGCCCGAACAGGAGGATCTGGTTCAATGGGGCTATTCTGAGCGGAGTAAGGCCCGATGAGAGGTCGATTGCGGGGCAGATCAAAGGTGTTCTGAAGGAGGCAGTCCCACCACGTGGGCATTTCGTCGAGTATTCCGCCGGCATCCTACACTCGGGAGGGGGGATGAGTCAGACTCTACTGGAATGGGAGTCCAGAGGGGTTTTACCGATTATTCTGGATGTGAGTGGAGGCAACTTCTCCGATGTCCCATCATCCACCGATTTGGGATTCGTGCTCTCCGATGACAGGCCGTTCACCGAGGAGGACTTGTCAACACTGGGAAATGCGGCTGCGGTCTCTCTGGGAGATGAGTGGTTACAGGGCCACTCCTGCATTGCTATCCTGCACCATCTTCTTGACAGCAGTTAGAGCCAGGTTGGCATTCCATCAGAGCCCATCTTGGTAGACTCCTCCATCACCATTTGCGGCATTCCCAGAGGATGGTTCTGGGGCCAGCTTGCCAGCGGGGTAATTGATGCGTTCCCTGAACCGACGGCAGTGCAGTCTGTCATACTGATGTCTTCGTCAACGATTCGGGCCGCCCCTACCTCAAATGCCACCCCCACTGCTTCCTTGTCAATCATGTCTGTGGCGTTGTAGTACCACCTAGCACCGAGGGGGACCGTCTGGAAAGTTCCCTTCCAAGACTCCGGTATGTTCAGGTTCAGGAATAGGTTTCCATGGAGGAACCAGGACCTGATCGAGTCTGAGTCGCTTCCTTCGCTTGGCCTTTTATTGGACCCTTCCGGACGTAGGATATTTGACGGGCTATCCACCACTACGTTGGAAATTCGCTCAATCAGCCGAAGAGTTGCATCTATCGAGTCCGAGTAGTCCTGATGAGAGTACGTAGCGAGACTGACCGATAGCGATGGCATCCCATAGAGGGCAGCCTCCCGTGCGGCTGAGACCGTTCCGGAGTGGAGGACATCTACTGAGAGATTGGGGCCCCGGTTAATCCCAGAAATGCACAACCACGGCTCTATCTCCGGGGCTCGGGACCTCAAACCACCATCTATGGCTACAATCACGCAGTCGCAAGGAGAGCCGTCCAGCGAGAATACGCGGAGGGGGGTCTCCTGATCGGTCCTAATTTTCTCAGCTATATCGAGGTGTTCTTGGAAAGCCATATCATCACGGAGAGTTAGTTTCATGCCAACGGCAGACTGCTCGGTTAGTGGTGCAAGGACGGCAAGAGGGTGTCCCCGTGCATGCAGGGAGGCGGCCAGACTCTGCAGACCAATGGAGTGTATCCCGTCGTCGTTGGTAAGGAGGATAGGGATCGGGGTCATGTAGGTCCCACGATGGCCTCGTTAAGAAACCGATTCATCATCGAAGTTGCCTCTCTCCTGCAAGGTTACTAGGATGGCCCCGGATATCATCATCAGCCCTCCGATAACCGTAGGGAGTCCGATCAATACATCACTAGTCCAAATCCAGCCGATTATAGCCCCGAAAACCGGCTCGAGGAGGAGGGCTATTGAGACCACTATGGGGGGCATCCATCGGAGAACCGTGTTTACGCCAGTGTGCCCACAGAGGCCCGGGCCAATTGAGAGGTATGCGACCCAGACCAGCCAGAAGGGGTCTGCCCAGCCGAGCAGCGCGTCCTCGGGAGTTATGGAATGGAGTGATGAGCCCTCGAAAAGCACTGTCGCGGCAGATAGCCACAACCCAGCCCCGAGCGTCACTGGGAAGGCATAAACGAATATCGGCATGCCCCTCTTGGATCTTAGCTCTCTGCCGATCATGATGTAGCCGACTACTGTTGCGGCACCGAGGAATGCCGCGAAATCACCGACCATGGTTACCTGTCCCCCATCCCCTACGTCCATGAGCGCTATCGCTGCCCCCAAGAATCCCAGAAAGACACCAGATAGATGGCCCCTGCGGACTGTCTCTCCGACAATTGGCATCAGGGCCACAACGACCAGCGGATGGGTGTTTACGAACAGGAGACTGTGTACTAGGCTGGTGTTGTCCAGGGACCATACCCAACTCCCGAAGTGCAATGCAAGGAAAGCACTGGATGCTAGTACCAATAGTGAGTCTTCACGGCTGGGGTAGTATGACTCGGAACGGGTCGACTGGTAGATGAACCCCGGAAGCAGCACCAGTGCGGTCCCTTGCATCCTCCATGAAGCCCGAAGCAGTGGTTCGACGTCGGACATCTCCTGCAATACTATGCCGGCACTGGATACGGCGATTACTGCTACAGACAGGGTTGCCCATGCGGCTTTCGGAATCCCCTCTTGCTCTGACATGCTCAGTCCGCCAGCTCGGCATCCATGACCTTGGTCCTGTTTCCGCCAGTGGGAGGCTCCGTGCCCGTGCGGCCGAGGATTCCGGACTTTCGGAAAAGGACGTAGATCATTGCACCAAGTAGTACGTTGAACAGTAAGAAGCCGGATAGCCTGGCGTAGGGCCACCACGAACTGTCCCCGAAGGACTCGTCGATTACGGCTAAGATAGCCGATTCCACACCGTAGAATGCCTCCCCGGTGAGGGCTCCTGCGGCGATCATGAACGTGAATAATAGCATCTGCGCGCCCTTCTTCTCCGCGGCCGCGTTTCCGTCCTTTGCCCTGGTGGACTCCACCACTGGCTTCATCCTCCTCTCCTCCCACCATGACCTGTACGCCCCCCCAATTAGCATGGGAAATGTAGCGGGGGTTGGCAGGTACATGCCCAGACCGAACGAAGTACCCATCCCAGTCGCCCATTCAACGAATGCACCGAGCGCCATACCCATCAGGAGAGCGCTCCAGTTGCCCTGGCCCTCTGCAAGGATGGTGGTGAAGTATGCGAAGGCGTTTGCTTGGGGGGCCAAGAGGTCTATCTTACCCTCAGCGAGCATCTTCGAGAGGAAGATGGCCACGCCGGCTCCCAGTATCGCCCCTGGAACCACTCCCATGATGTTGCCTTTCGAGATGTGATATGGCCGGTTACCGATGTACAGGCTGTTCTTGTAGTCGCCGATTACTGTTCCGCTCAAGCTGATGGCAGAGCCGAATACCGTTGTTCCTACCAGTGCCATCAGTACGGATTCCTCCTTCGTGAGGCCGACGTCCAGATTTAGGAAGACAAGCAGAAGGATCAGTAGTACGATGAAAGAGGTCCCGGATACGGGCTCTATGCCCGTCTCCCCCATAACCCTCACCGCAATTGCCCCCAGCAGGAAGGTTGTGGAGAGGAGTACGACCGAGAATATCAGAGAAGGCAGTACCGGGTACCCCCCAATGACGAAGATCAGGGTTATCGAGAAGAATGACAGAACCATGAATATCGGAATGTGGTAGAGGGGCCATTCGTACCACCCCTTGCCCTCGACGAACTCCTCGCCCTTCTCACCGGTGAATGCATGTGCAATGTCGCCGAAAATTCCGGCGAATGTTGGCGTCATCTTCAGCAGACCTAGGAGCCCACCTCCGAGGATTGCCCCTATGGCTACCGTTCTCACTATCGATGTGAAGGCCTTCCACTGCACTATTGGGTAGAATGGGTTCGTCGTCGCGTCACCGTACTCCGTGATGTTGACGTATGCGCCCAGTTGGGGGTCGTAAACCGGGACGTCTTGGAGCACTGCGAGGGGAATGAGCCAGAACCACGCAAGAATTGAGCCGAGGTTGACTAGAAGGGCGACACGGAACTTCATGAACCAACCTATGGCGAATAGGGTGGGGCTGAGCTCAACTCCCAGGAAGGTGTATGACATTGGGTTTCCAGACTCGTAGGGGGTGATCCCCCCGTATGGAGCGTGCCCTATGGGCTCGCCACCCGAGTCGAGCAGCTTGCTCGGCTGGTGGAACCAACGCTCAGTGTAAACCGACGCAAGGCCCCACTTTTCCCCCGAAAGCGCCATTGCCACCCAGTCGGCGATGCTGCTGGGCACCCCTGCGACCTTCTTCGACCATCGGATGGGATAGTCGATGACGAACATGAAGCCCATCGTGATGACGGTCCAGAGGCCCACGGTCCTGAGCGAGTCCCTAGCAGCCTCCGCTGAACCGGTGCTGACGTCGGAGGCAATGTCCAGCATCTTCAGCGTGGCCTCGAAGCCAGGCATCGGCAGGGGGGCCTCCACGAGCCAGACCCTCCGGAAGATGATGAAGTACATCACACCGAGGAAGCCGGCGAACATTGATGCGACGATTCCTATGAAGGCCAGGTTCAGTGTGTCGACCGAGGAGAGGAGGTGCCCGTCCCCCACCTTGTACTCCTCCGAGTAGGCTAGGAGGAAGATGGCGGGGAATGTGAAGATGAAGCCGATGGAGGCATTGGTTGCACCGGTCGTGGCGCTGGTTGCAATGTTCACCTCGGAAGGCGACCACTGGAGTGCCATGCCCAGCAAGTAGGCGACGTACCACGCAGCGGAGACCGCGAGCCCTATCTTCAGGCCAATGTATGCCGTAACGCCGCTGAATACCGCTCCTATCAGGATGCCAATCAGAACCTTGCGGGAGTCCCAGTGGCTTATCTCGAATGACTCATCGAGGTTCTTCTCCTCCAGGTACTGCTCCAGCAGGCCCGTGTTGAGGTTGTTGTACATGTCCTCGTCTAGCCATGTCAGGGTGCCCTCCTCGATCGCCCTCAGGCCAGAGGCGGTAACTGGCTGCCGGTAGGCTGAGCGTTCCACGTCAGTCATTGCCCTCGTTCGGAGGGCTGGTCGCAGACGCTTATACTTCACTCGCTTGCCGGGGTTGGGGCAGTGGAAATGGGAACTAGTGGTCCCGGGTTATCTTGTACCTTCCCAGTGCTTCCATCCACTGGATCTCGCCTCCGGACTCGATGTTCATGCTGTCGTCCTTGGGGAGGGTGAGTTCGTGGTACGTCTTGTTGTCCAGGGCCTTGACCCATTCTCCCTCGAAGTGGGTCACGATGGCCGAGCCCTTCTCGATTATCGGAATGTTGATCGTGTCGGTGACCGTTCCGACGTGTGACCTCTTCTGCCCTGTGAAAATGTCCTCTAGCTCGATCCTCGCCTTTGCGGAACCGTGCTTTCCGGGCTTTGACTTGGTCATG
>MDSZ01270147.1_pt1 | contig 11172 bp, 8 predicted proteins | sample 811201 | NCBI WGS metagenome assembly MDSZ01 (sample SAMN05326647, study PRJNA326480) | marine metagenome | isolation source: seawater | place: Indian Ocean: North | collected 2010 | reverse complement strand
TTTGTTCAAATGTTTTACATTTTTTATATATATATTCTTTTTGTGATGAACAATAATTATTATCTAATTTAGTATTTGCTCTCTTAATAACCATTGATTGTGGATTAGAAGCAATACATATTGTTCTATTTAATGATGGATCATAAATTTTATCACCTGATTGTGGAGAACATTCATAATTTAAACCCAAGATATGGATATACATATTTGTATTATTACTAGAATCACATGATTTATCTGAAACAATATAACTACCTGGTTTATCTAATATTCCAATATATGAATTATTACTAAAACTATAATTATCGGTTACAACATATTGTTTTCTGTAATGTTTTAATGGATTTGCATTAAATTTATATTTAGTTCTATTTTCACATTCTCCCCAAGGAGTAAAATTACTTGAATTTTTAAAATCATTATTTAAAACATTTTTAGCAATAAATATATTTTTTCCATCACTTAGATTATCACCTTTCCAAGATTTTAATGGTTGTCCTATTCTTTGACTACTATAAAATTTCATTTTTATATATAAAAATATTTTTATATATAAAAATTAATTAATAAATGTTTAATTTTAATAAAAAATTAAAAATTAAATATTTATTAATATTTATTTTAATAACTTTATTATTTTATTGTATATTTAATAAATTTAATATTATAGAAACTAATGATGCTCCAAATATGGAGCCAAAAAATAGCAATATTAATGATAATAATGATAAATATATGGTACATTTTGAATAAATTAAAAAATTACTTAATTTTTAATATACTAATATAATAAAATATATTGTTTTATTAATATATGGCAACATCAAATGATCCAAATGATTGTTTAAGTAATGGTTTTGGAGGAATTGGACATGATTATAATTATTGTATTGCACCTATTGAAAAGACATTACTAGCTTATGGACCTTGTGAAAAATGGGGAACTGATTGTATTGCAAGAAATGTAGGAGGATTATTTAAATATGCTGGATCACTAGTTTATAATCCTGGTATGGCAATTTCAAAACAATGTAAACAAAAATTAGGAAATAAATATTTACAAAAAACAGGAACAAAATGTAAAGAAGAAGGAACCGGACAATTAAGAGATAGATATGTATATATAAACAATATGGATACTACAAATATTATTACAGGTAGGACTAGTAATAGTGGTAGTAGTGGTGGTATAATTCCTGCTGCTATAAGTAGTGTAACACGATTAAATCCAGTAGGTATATTATCTGCTATTACAGAAGATGCAACACCTACTTGTAAAAAAATTAAAGTCAAATGTCATGTTTTAAATGATAAACAACAATTATATAGAGGTCCAAGTCCTCCGGTATATATAGCAAGTGAAGAAATAAAAGATATAGAAAGAAGTCGTAATAAAGAAAAATTTAGTAATTTAAATGAAACCAATGAATTAATGTATTCTTTAAATAAAGCAAAAAAAGATAATAAAGTAGATGAATTTTATTATATATTATTAACAGCTATATTATTATATTTAATTTATAAATTAATTCATAAAAAATAAATATTAGTTTATTATAATAATATAATAAACTAATGAGTGATAAACTTACAAAAGATGATTGTGTTATTGATAGTTTTTTTGGAAGTACACATCCTTATAATTTTTGTATAAAAGAAGCATCTAAAATATTTAAACCAACTGAACAACGTACAGATAATGAATGTAATGATTGGGGTTATAATTGTATTGGAGATAATATGAATGGTTTTTTGAAATATAGTGCATCACTTTTTGGTAACCCATCACAAATATTAGATCCAAGTTGTATAAATGAATATCCTGACGTTTCTGGAGAAAATATATTAGGAAATAAATATGTAATTAAAACATCTACAAAATGTAAAAGTCTAACTACTAACGAACTAGTAGATAGACATACATATATAAATAATACAAATAATAATGAAATTTTTGGAATACCAATGTTACCCGAAAATAGTGGTATTTTACCAGCTTCATTAAGTAAAGCAACCAGAATTAATGGTTCTGGATTTTTTTATTCATTATTAGAAGATGATATACCTGATTGTAGTCAAGTAAGAGTAAAATGTCATCTTTTAGATAAATATAAAAAAAAATATAGTGGTCCAAGTCCTGTTGTAAATATTTCTGTAAATGAATTAAATGATCTAGGTGATAATCTTGTTGAAAAGTTTAGTAATTTAAACAATAATAATAATAATAATAATAATAATAATAATAATAATATTATAAATGATGCTTATTATTTATTAATAGGAATAATAATACTATATGTTATTTTTAAAATGATACATAAAAAATAATGTTAAACTGATAAATAATTGAATACTAAATTATTACTATTACTATTAGTAATATTTCCACTTAAAATACTATCTTCATACATTTTTCTTAGTATATCATTTGGTGCTTCTGAACCCCTTTTAATTAAATTTTTTTCATATAAATAATTTTTAATAAATCCAATATCTTTTTTTCTTAATAAAGCAATTTCTTGTTTTATATTTTTCTGAGTTTTATTATTTTTTAATAATATACTTATTTTATTTTTTCCTTTAAGTTTTCCGAGTAAATATTTTTTTTTACGAGTTAATCTATTTATTTTTGGAATATTAATATTATCATTTTCATTTAAATTTTCATTTAAATTTTCATTTAAATTTTCATTTAAATTTTCATTTTCTAAATGTATAATCTCATTTTTTCTATTTTCTAGATTATTTATAAAACTACTATCTTTAGTAAAATTATTATTACTAAATAAGTTTAATTCATTTGGTTCTTTATTTGGTTCTTTATTTACTTCTTTATTTACTTCTTTACTTATTTCTTGATTAACTTTTTCATTTATTTCTTGATTAATATTTGAAGTAATAGTATTATAATTATTACTACTTTCTAAACTTTCTTTATCACTATTTACATTTATTATAATATTTTGATTATTATTATTATTATTATCATCATATGTATTATTTTCTAATGCAATTTTAACTCTTTCCTCATTTTTTCTTGTTTTATTTAATTGATTAAATGTTGGTTTATTTCCATTCTTTAAACAACCATAAATAGGTTGATTATAAAATTCACTTGGAATATTTAAATTTACTTCTAAATTATCTTTTATTTTTTCAGTTTTATTTTTTTTTAATTTATTTTTTTTTGATAAATTGCTAAGAAAATTTAATGATTTATTAAATTCTTTTTCAAAATCATTATCTTCAAAATGATTGTCTTCAAAATTTTCATCTTTTTTTCCATCTCTAATTCTTTCAATTTCTTTATTTTTTTGATAGTTTTTAACTCGTTTTAACATTTCTTTTTTTAATTTATTACTATTATCTAGTTCTTTTGTTAATAACTCTTTTTTTGTTTTATCTTTTTTATCTTTTTTTTTATTTAAACTAAATAATTTAGGGTCTATTTTTAATGTTTTATTGCTCATTATTAAATATAAAAATTATTAATTATTTTATTTTTTTACATAAAATAGTTTAAAATTGATTTATTAATAATATTTAAATATTATTTATAAATTTTATTTAATCATATATGACATATAAAACTAATGAAAAAATTAATGAAAATGAAATACCATGGTATGTTATTGAATCTTATTTTAGAGATCATCATTTAAAGCAGTTAGTTAAACATCAAATTGAATCTTATAATTATTTTGTAAATACTCAAATTGAAAATACTATTGAAATGTTTAATCCTATTCATATTTGTTCAGAATATGACTATATTAAAGAACATGATTTATATAGATTAGAAATATTTATAAATTTTAAAAATTTCTGTATTCATAGACCACAAATTTATGAAAACAATGGTTCAACCAAAATTCTTTTACCACAAGAAGCACGTTTAAGAAATTTTACATATTCTGGTTCTATGACTCTTGATCTAAATATTAAATATATTGTTAGAAATGGTGATAATTATAATAATATATTAACTTATGAAAAATGTCTTAAAAATATTAATATTGGAAAATTACCAATTATGTTAAGATCTGATATTTGTGTTTTAAATCAATATAAAGATATGAATCACTATAAAAATGGTGAATGTAAAATGGATCCAGGTGCATATTTTATTATAAATGGTTCTGAAAAAACATGTTTAGGCCAAGAACGTGCTGCAGAAAACCAAATATATTGTTATAATATATCTAAAACTAGTACAAAATGGTCATGGTCTGCTGAAATTAAATGTATTCCAGATTGGAAATGTATATCTCCTAAACAATTAACTCTTACACTTACTAATAAAACAAATAGTTTTGGTAATTCTATATATTTACATATACCACGTTTAAAAAATCCTATTCCATTATTTATAATTTTTAGAGCATTTAATATTATAAATGATAAAGATATTTGTAATAAAATTTTATTATGTGATAATAAAAAACATAATAAAAAAATATTATATAATTTAAAAGGTAGTATTATTGATGCTAATAATTATATCACATATGAATCAGCTATTAAATATATAGTGTCAAATGTAATTTATACACCTCTTAATATGGATAAAGAAACAGGAATTAAACGTAAACATAATTTTGCATTAGAAGTTCTTAATAATGATATATTTCCTAATTGTAAAACAGAAATTGAAAAAATACATATGATAGGTTATATGGCAAACAGATTATTACAAACATCATTTGGCTGGATAGAAGAATCTGATAGAGATTCTTATATAAATAAACGCATCGATTTAACAGGATCACTACTTAATAATTTATTTAGAAATTACTTCAACAAAGTTGTAAAAGATATACAAAAATATGTAGTACGTGAAATAAATAATGGCTCTTGGAAAACAACACAAGATTATGAAAATATTATTAATAATACAAATATTTATAAAATTATTAAATCAACTACTCTTGAAAATGGTATAAAACGAGCGCTAGCTACAGGTGATTTTGGTATTAAACAAATAAATAGTAATAAAGTTGGTGTTGCGCAAGTTCTTAATAGATTAACATATATTTCTACATTAAGTCATTTACGAAGAATAAATACTCCGATTGATAAAAGTGGTAAATTAATTCCCCCAAGAAGATTACATAATTCTACATGGGGATTTTTATGTCCAGCAGAAACCCCAGAAGGTGCATCTGTTGGAATAGTTAAAAATTTAAGTTATTTAACACATGTTACTATATATTCCAATAGTAATGGATTATATGATTATATTATGCCTTTAATTAGTAGTTTAACTTCTATTAAAGATGATTATGAGAAAATATATAATAATACAAAGGTTTTTATTAATGGTTCTTGGGTTGGCATTACAGAAAATCCATTAGAATTATATAATGATTTAAAAGAGAAAAAATATAAAGGTATAATTAATATTTATACGTCTATTGTATTTGATACAAAATTATTAGAAATAAGAGTTTGTAATGATGCAGGTAGACTAAGTCGCCCATTATTTAAAGTTAAAAATAATGATTTTGTTTATAATTATTATGATAAAAACAGCATTTTCAATAAATTAAAAAATAATGAACTTACTTGGAATGATTTATGTTATAGTGGAAATATTGAAGAATCTATAATTGAATATGTTGATTCATATGAGCAAAATAATAGTATGATTGCTATGACAGATAAAAATTTATATAAAAAAAATGATAAATACATATATCATTATACACATTGTGAAATTCATCCAAGTAGTATTTTTGGAATTTTAGCATCTTGTATTCCTTTTCCTGAAAATAATCAATCTCCAAGAAATACATATCAATCTGCTATGGGTAAACAAGCAATTGGTATGTATTTAACAAATTTTAATAATAGAATGGATAAAACAGCATATGTATTATCATATCCAATGAGACCATTAGTAGATACAAGAATTATGAATATTATTCAATTAAATAATATTCCATCTGGCGAACAAGTAATTGTTGCAATTGCTAGTCATACTGGATATAATCAAGAAGATAGTATTTTATTTAATAAAGGATCTATTGATCGTGGATTATTTTTAGCAACAATTTATCATACAGAAAAAGATGAAGATAAAAAAATAAATGGTAATGAAGAAATAAGATGTAAACCAGATGTAAATAAAACTAAAAATATGAAATTTGCTAATTATGATAAAATTAATTCATATGGTGTTGTAAATGAAAATACGTTAATTAATGATCGAGATATTATTATTTCTAAAGTTATTCCTATTAAAGAAAATAAAAATGATTATACAAAAACTATTAAATATTACGATGAAAGCATTATTTACAGAAGTAATGAAACTACATTTGTTGATAAAAATTATATAGATACCAATGGTGATGGATACAATTTTTGTAAAGTAAAATTACGTAATTATAGAAAACCTGTTATTGGTGATAAATTTTCTAGTCGCCATGGACAAAAAGGTACTATTGGCAATATTATTCCAGAAGAAGATATGCCTTTTACCGCCGATGGTCTAAAACCAGATATTATTATTAATCCGCATGCTATTCCGAGTCGCATGACTATAGCACAATTAAAAGAAACACTACTTGGAAAAGTTTTAATTCAATTAGGATTATATGGAGATGGAACCAGCTTTGGTAATTTTGATATTAATTTAGCCATTAAAGAATTACAAAAATTAGGTTATAACTCAAAAGGCGATGAAATTATGTATAATGGCTTAACTGGTGAGCAATTAAATTGTAGTATATTTATTGGACCTGCATTTTATCAACGTCTTAAACATATGGTAAATGATAAACAACATAGCAGAAGTATCGGTCCAATGGTAAATCTTACAAGACAACCTGCGGAAGGTCGCGCGCGTGATGGTGGTTTACGTTTTGGTGAAATGGAGCGTGATTGTATGATTTCACATGGTGCATCCCGATTTACAAAAGGAAGAATTTATGATGCATCAGATACATTTAGTGTACATGTATGTAATAAATGTGGTTTAATTGCTGCTTATAATGATGTAGAAAATATTCATTTATGTAAGACTTGTGAAAATAGAACAGATTTTAGTTATGTAGAACTTCCATATTCATGTAAATTAATGTTTCAAGAGTTATTAACAATGAATATTGCACCAAGACTTATTACAGAATAAAAAAAATAAAATTAAAAATATAAAAATTCAATATTATAATTTTTTTTATATATATTTATATAATATATAAATATGTCTAATGAAATTGATTTCTCTATGAATAAATTAGGAGGTGATGACAAAAAAAATGCAATTAGAGGTCAACAACCATTAATTACTGGTCATACTGTTGGTGGAGGTGAACGTTCTGCTAATCGTAAATATTTAGCAAAAGCTTTTGGAAATTTAAAAAATAGTGGTTTAGGTACTTCTCCTCTTTTATATAATAAAAATATATTAGGACCATTTAGAACAGCATATAATGCTGGTGATGTAATTACTAATTCTATTGTAAATACTGATATTAGATACGGGAGAGAATCTAGTCAAGTTAATGGTAATAATTTATCTCGTGTTCAAGTTCGAGGTGATGGTTTAAATAGAAATGGCAGTGCTATGTTTTCAGGAAATCCAAGATTTGTATATGATGGATCAGATTATATTAGATTTAAAAAATTACAAGCAATTAATAAAAATTATCATGATTACAGTTTAGGTGGAGCAAATAATTCTCAATCACAACATGCTATTAACAGAGTAAGATAATAAATAATAAAAATTTTTAAATTAATATGTTTCTATAATTATTAATATTTGTTTATATTAATAATTATTAAAAGATGTCTGCTACAATTATTTCAAAAAATATGCCAACTATGAGCGGAGGATCTGCTGATAGAGATTCTACATTTATTTTAGGAAGAAGAGCTTTTATTAATCAAACATATCAAACTACAAATTGTGATGGTTCCGGAAGTTTAGTAAATGTTGATTATAGTAAATATAAAAACATAAAAACTAGCAATGTAATTGCAAAACCTATAAATAATGCTTCTTCTAGTTTAAGAACTCAAAGATTACGTTTAACTGCTATTGGAGGAGGATCACTAAAGGTAAAAGATTCCAATACTCAAACTAATTTTGTTAAAGATGGTGCTGATGTTAATTTTGTAAACAATGTAGTTAGCAGAGTTCGTGGTGGGGGGTCTGTGGCACCAAAAAAAGGAAAATAAATATATTATTTTAGTAATAAATTTATATTATTTTTATAACTAATAATATAAATATGCCAAGAAAAAGTAAAAAAAAAATAGAAGAAGAAGCTTTAGAACCCGAAGTTACTACTAAAGAACCTGAAGTTGTTAGTTCAGAACCCGAAGTTGCTATTGCAGAACCTGAAGTTCCTGCAGTAGAACCTGAAGTTCCTGCAGTAGAACCTGAAGTTCCTGAAATAAAACCTGAAGTTCCTGCAGTAGAACCTGAAGTTCCTGCAGTAGAACCTGAAGTTCCTGAAATAAAATTAAAAATTTCAGAAGTAAAAATAAATGAACCTAAATTAGAAATAACCCGTTTAATTCCACAACAAAATAATATAAATAATTCTCAAATAACTAATAGACGACGTGCTAATATGAGAATGCGATTTGGATTTTAATTTTATATCTTTTTATAAAATTACTTAAAATTATAATTTTGTGATTTAATAATTAAAATTATAATTTTATTATGACATTAGCTGATGAATATTTTGGTTATGTAGAAAAATTTTGTAAATCCCATGGTCCAAAAACAATAGTATTAATTCAGGTTGGTAGTTTTTATGAAGTTTATGGAATATTATGTGCAGATGGTAGTTACAAAGGTGCATTATTAAAAGAATTTGCAGCCATTAATGATATGGTTATTGCTCCAAAAAATATGTGTATTGGAAAAGAAGATATTTTTATGGCCGGTTTTGGATTACCACAATTAGATAAATATGTTAAACGTCTTTTAGAACATGGTTATACTATTCCTGTATTTACACAAGATATTCAAGGAAAAAATACTACACGCAGCTTGGCCTGTATTTATTCACCTGGAACTTATTTTAATAATAATGATATTATTGATTTTAATGAAAATAATAATGTTAATAATGGATTAAGTAATAATACTATTTGCATTTGGGCACATTTATCTAATAGTTTTAATAGAGAACCTTTATTAACTATTGGTTTAAGTATTATTGATATTTTAACTGGAAAACTAATAAATTATGAATATAGTCATCCTTATATTGATAGTCCAAGTGTATATGATGAATTAGAAAAATATATTGCAATTTATAATCCTTCTGAAACTATAATAATAACTAATAATGTGAGAGATTATGATGGAAAATATATTGATATTTTAATTAATTATGCAAATATACATTCAGATAAATTTCATAAAATTTATTTAAATAGTAATGGGGGAACTGAACAAACTAATAATGAATTTGTTAAAGTTGCTTTAAATTTTGAAAAGCAAAAATTTCAAGAAGGTTTAATTGATAAAATATATGGAATTGGTTCATACTTAGAAAAAAGTGAATTTCGTGATTATAGTTTTGCTAATCAAAGCTTATGTTTTTTATTAGATTTTATTTATAAGCATAATCCTTCTTTAGTAAAAGATATTGATTATCCTGTTTTTGAAAATCATAGCAATAAATTAGTATTGGCGAATCACTCATTAAAACAATTAAATATTATTAGTGATCAACGTTATAATGGAAAATTAAGTTGTGTAGCTAATTTATTAAATAATTGTATTACTAATGGTGGAAAAAGAAAATTTAATTATGAATTATTACATCCTATTAGTGACATAGAAACGTTAAATAAAAGTTATGATGTTGTTAAACATTTATTAGATAGTCAATTTTATAAAAATATACGAGTTGATTTAAATGACGTACGAGATATTGAAAAAATAGAAAGAAAATTAGTATTAAAAAATATTAATCCAAAAGATTTTGCTGTTTTATACAATAATCTCTCATCTATACAAAAATTATTTAAAAAAATTTCAAATTCAAAAGAAAATAATCAACTATATGAATATATTAAATATTATATTAATTATGATATTTATGATTATTGTAAAACTATTATGAATTTTATAGAAAATCATTTTGATTTAAATAAAGCATCTTTGGTTGTTATGGAAAAAATAAATAATTATGATCTAGATAAACTAAGTTTTATTAGTAAAAAATATAGTAAAGATTTAAATATTTTATTTAAAAATAGCTTAGATTCACGCGAACAATTAAATGCAATCTCTCAATTTTTATCAAGTATTGTTGGTGAATATGAAAAACAAAAAAATAATTCTAAGAAAAAATCTAAAGATGATGAAACATGTTATGTTAAGATTCATGAAACAAATAAAAGTGATCCATTATTACTTATAACAAAAAGACGTGGTATTATTTTAAAAGAAATTATAGATAAAATTATTAAAGAATCTGGACAATATTATAATATTCCATATGTTTCTAGTTATAGCGGATTAGAAGAAACTATTAATTTAGATTTAACAAGTATAGAATTTAAAAATCATGGATCAAATAATTCTAATAGCATAATTTTTAGTAATGCTATTAATACTATTGCTTATGCTATTCATAATTCTAAAGATGTATTAATTAATGCATTAACTGCAAATTATAGTGCTATTGTTAATGATTTTAGTATATTAAATAAAAAAAATAATAATTTAATAATTATTTCTCGTTTTGTTTCTTTAGTAGATGTGTGTCATGTTAAAGCATATAATGCCAATAAATATAATTATAGTAAACCAACTATTTTTGATCAAGATTTTAATTTATCTCAAAATAATGAAACTAAATCATATGTTAGTTTTAAAAAAATGAGACATTGTTTAATAGAACATATTAATAATAAAGAATTATATGTTACAAATGATTTAAGTATTGGAAGTTTAATAAATGGAATTTTATTATATGGAACAAATGCTGTTGGTAAAACTAGTTTTATTAAATCAATTGGAATAAGTATTATATTAGCACAAAGTGGTAATTATGTTCCTTGTGAAGAATTTATTTATTATCCATATAATTATTTATTTACAAGAATATTAGGTAATGATAATATTTTTAAAGGTCTCTCAACTTTTGCAGTAGAAATGTGTGAACTTAGAACTATTTTAAAAAATGCTACAAA
>MDSZ01131241.1_pt1 | contig 11172 bp, 13 predicted proteins | sample 811201 | NCBI WGS metagenome assembly MDSZ01 (sample SAMN05326647, study PRJNA326480) | marine metagenome | isolation source: seawater | place: Indian Ocean: North | collected 2010 | reverse complement strand
GGGGCGGCAGGATTTGAACCTGCGACCCTCTGGTCCCAAACCAGATGCGCTACCAGGCTGCGCTACGCCCCGAAGACTGTACTAATACATTAGAAATATTAAATTTAAAAGTATATAAACTAGTTAAATAAAAGCTTTTTTGATAGAATCTGTTATATATTTAACAGATGATAATTACATGCGAAAAATGCTCAAAAACTTTTAAGATTCAAGATAATTTGATACCAGATGAAGGTAGATTGCTACAATGTGGAAGCTGTAACCACAAATGGTTATTTAAAGTAAAAAAAAATATAACAAATTTAGAAAATAATGAAGATAATAATAAATCGACTTTAATAAACGATTATGAAATTGAGAAAATCCAAAAAACTGAGACTAAAACTAAGATTGACAATGAAAATGCAGATACAGAGTTATCAAAGAATAATAAATTAAATCCAAGTAAAAAAAAATCTAAAATATTTAAAAATTCATTAGTTATTATTATTTCTTTTATAGCTTTGATCCTTTTTTTAGATACATTTAAATATCAATTAAATAATTACATTCCTGAATTAAATTTAATCTTGAATAATCTCTATGAAACATTAAAAGACCTTTTTTTATTTTTTAATGATCTTATTAATTAAATGATTAATTATATAACAAACTCATTTAAATGGTTTTTTAAACTTGAAGCTGCAAGTGGATTAGTTTTATTATTTGCTGCAGTTATAGCTCTATTCATTAGTAACTCGAATATTTCTGACCTATATTTTAATACACTTAATCAATATTTGTTTGTTGGTATAAATGATATTGGATTAAAACTTACTGTATTACATTGGATTAATGATGCATTAATGGCAATATTTTTCTTTTTTGTAACTTTAGAAATAAAACGAGAATTCATACAAGGAGAGTTGTCAAACATAAAACAAGCTATGTTACCGATAATTGGGGCAGTTGGTGGAATGTTAGTGCCTGCTTTAATATATGTTGCTATTAACATTGATGATCCAAATACATTAAATGGTTGGGCTATACCATCAGCTACAGATATTGCCTTTTCTTTAGGTGTTCTATCATTACTTGGTTCAAGAGTTCCTATTTCACTCAAAGTTTTTTTAACTGCATTAGCTATAATTGATGATTTAGGAGCAATATTAATAATAGCGATATTTTATTCAGGTGACTTAAACATAAAATATCTAACATTAATGCTGTTATCTTTTTTGATACTTTTAATATTAAATAAATTTAATATTAAAAAATTTCTTCCATATCTAATTGTAGGATTATTTCTTTGGGACTTTACTCATAACTCTGGAATACACGCAACAATAGCAGGTGTTTTATTAGCAATGACAATTCCTCATAGAAAAAAAGAAAAAGATTTTTCATTATTAATTAAAATAGAACATGCCATTAGTCCTTATGTTGCTTTTGGTATAATGCCTTTATTTGCATTTGCAAATGCGGGTGTATCATTAGAGGGGTTATCTTTTTCATCTTTACTTGATAAAGTTCCTTTAGGAATAGTATTAGGACTATTTGTTGGTAAACAACTTGGCGTATTTATATTTTCTTATATTTCAATAAAATTGAAGTTTGCACAGATGCCAAATAACGCTAATTGGTATAACTTCTATGGTGTTGGGGTTTTAACAGGGATTGGTTTTACCATGAGTTTATTTGTTGGAAATTTAGCATTTGTAGAAAATATTGAATATATCGATGGTGTAAAAATTGGGGTTTTAACTGGGTCACTATTATCAACTTTATTTGGTTATTTCCTGATACTATTAACTCCAAATAAATAAAGTTAATGAGATTTTTATATACTTTAATTTTTATTTTAATGATCTTTTTTAAAAATAACGCTTCAGCTAAATATGAAAAAGTATTTTATGATTTTCAAATTAATGACATCTCAGGAAAAGAGTTAAATTTAAAAAATTTTAAAAACAAAGTAATTTTATTGGTAAATACAGCAAGCTATTGTGGTTTTACAAAACAATATAATGATTTACAATACATATGGGAAAAGTATAAAAATAAAAATTTTGTTGTATTAGCAATACCATCAAATTCATTCAATCAAGAGAAAAAGTCTAATAATGAAGTAAAGGAATTTTGTGAATTTAATTTTAATATTACATTTCCAATAACTGAAATAAGCGAAGTAAAAGGTAATAATGCTCATCCAATATTTAAATGGGCTGTTGAAAATTATGGAAATTCTGCAAAACCTAAATGGAATTTTCATAAGATATTAATTAACAAAAACGGAAGAGTTGAAGATACCTACTCATCATTAACAAATCCAAAATCAAAAAAAATAATATCTAAGATTGAAAATTTAATTAATAATTAACTTCATTCCATCATATGCAGGATACACATTTTTAGGTAATTTATTTTTAAGTTTATCATAATCTAATGTGCTATGAAGATTTGTTAATATAGTTTTTTTAGGTTTAATTATTTTTATAAGTTTCAAAATTTGTTCTAAATTATAGTGAGATTGATGTGGTTCTTCACGTAAACAATCTATAACAAAATACTGCAGATTATAAATTTTTGAGTAATCTTTTTTATCTATAAAGCTTACATCGCTAGCATAGGCAATTTTATTATTTATTACATAACAAATACTTTTTATCGATCCATGAGAAACATCAAAAGAGGTAACATTGATTTTATTTTTATATAAACTGTGTTTTTTTTTTAATAAATTTAGCTTCATTATTGCTGGATAGAAATTGCTTGTTTTTTTAAAACAATATTTAAATGAATTTATTAGATATTTTGAGGTTTTTTTATTAGCGTAAACCGGTAACGGTTTTTTATTTTTTAAATAAAAAAATCTTAAATCGTTTATACCATGGGTTTGATCAGCATGCTGATGTGTATAAAAAACACAATCTAATGATTTAATATTATTTTGTAAAAATTGATGACGAATGTCTGGGGAAGAGTCAATTAATAAATTAAAATCTTTACTACTTAACAATGCTGAGCATCTAGATCGAAAATTTTTTTTGTTTTTTGGATTACATTTACCAAAATTGCCATCAATTCTAGGAACACCAAGAGAACTTCCACAGCCTAGTATTATAAATTTGAAATCCATTATTTAAATGAAAATAGTCTATCAAAGTTATTAGTTGTAATTTTATCCATGTTTTGTATTGTTTCATTTTTGATCTCAGAGAGCTTTTGTAAAGTGTACTTAATGTAACTTGGTTCATTTTTTTTTCCTCTCATAGGTATTGGAGCCAAAAAAGGACTGTCTGTTTCAACTATTAATTTTTCATTTGGTATTAAAGCAAAAGTTTCTCTTAAATCTGCTGAGTTTTTAAATGTAATTATTCCACTTGCTGAGAAAAAACTATTCAAATCAAATAATTTTTTAGCAAAATCTAAGGAACCTGTAAAACAATGCATTAAAATCTTGATATTTGTATTCTTATAATGATTTAATAAATCATATGTTTCTTTTTCAGCATTCCGCGAATGAACGATTACTGGTAAATTTAATTCTAAACTTGCTTCAATATGACTAACAAAACTCTTTAATTGTTTATTCCTATCGCTATTATCATAGTAAAAATCCAAACCAGTCTCACCTATTCCAATAATCTTTTCTGAAAATTTTGTAAATTTTATTATTTCTGATTTAGAAATTATATTTTTGTCTGCATCATGAGGGTGTATACCAAAGGTTCCATATATTATAGGATCTATTTTAATTATTTTTTTAATATTCTCAAAGCTGTCAAGATTTGTACAAATTGTAAGTAATTTTGTTATTCCGGCTTCTTTAGATCTAGAAATAACATCTGTTAAATTGTCATATAACGGTTCATGATCTAAGTGACAATGTGAATCAATCATTTGATAATACTTTTTTAAATAATATATCAATTTGTTTTATATCAATTCCACTTTCTAAAAAATTATTATTTTTTATACTCTCTATATTTATTTGTTCCTCAGAAATATTAAATATATTGAGCGCCTTCAAAGAGCTATTTGGTATTACAGGATATAAAAGTATAGAAATTTTTCGTATAAGTTCTAATGATGTATATATTATTGAATTAAGTCTTTTTAAATTATTTTTCTTCTTCCAAGGCTCCTGATCGTTGAAATACTTGTTTGCAATAAACATTTGATCAACAATAAAATTCATGTAAGCATTAATATTTTGATTATTTATATAGTCAATTAAATTATTATAATTATCAGAAAATTTATTTAGAATTTTAAGATCTTCTTCGTTAAAATTAATATTTTTAGGAACTTTAAGAGACATATTCTTTTCTGTAAAAGCCATAACTCTTTGGCATAAATTTCCAAAATTATTTGCCAAATCACTGTTAATACATGAAATAAGCTTATCTTTTGAGATATTGCCATCATTACCAAAAGAAACTTCTTTTAGTAAATAATATCTTAAAGGATCAAGTCCATATTCATTAATAATTTCTAAAGGATCTAAGATGTTTCCTTTTGATTTAGACATTTTTTCGTCTCCTGAAAGTATCCAACCATGTCCATAAATTCTTTTAGGGACAGGCAAATCAGCAGCTAATAAGAATGCTGGCCAATAAACAGCATGAAATCTTAGTATATCTTTTCCAATCATATGAACATCACATGGCCAATAGTCTTTGTACAAATTATCACTTGTATTAGGATAGTTTAGTGCACTTAAATAATTTGTTAGTGCATCAAGCCAAACATAAATAACATGGTCTTTATTTGTAGGAACTTGAATTCCCCATGAAAAAGATTTTCTACTTACTGATAAATCTTTTAATCCTGATTTAACAAAACTTATAACTTCATTTCTTCTAGATTTTGGCAAAATAAACTTATCATTTTTTTCATATAACTCTAAAAGTTTGTTTTGCCATTTAGATAATTTGAAAAAAAATGACTCTTCCTCAACCCATTCGACCGTTGATCCTGATACCTTTGCAGATTTTACTCCATTTTTTTCTTCAACTTCATCCTCTGTATAGAATGCTTCGTCAGATACTGAGTACCAGCCTGAATATTTAGAAAGATAAATTTCTCCTTTTTTTTCTAATATATTCCATAAATTTTGTACTGAAATATGATGTCTTTTTTCAGTAGTTCTAATAAAATCATCATTTGATAAATTAAGAGTTTTAGATAAGTCTTTAAAAGTATTACTTATCTCATCACAAAATTTTAATGGTTCTTTTTTATTTTTCTCAGCAGCTCTCTGAATTTTTAAACCATGCTCATCTGTACCTGTTAAAAAAAAAACATTAAAACCCTCTATTCTTTTAAATCTTGCAAAGAAATCTGATACAATGCTTGAATATGCATGACCCATATGGGGTTTTGCAGAAGGATAATATATTGGTGTTGTGATATAATAATTCTTACCCATATAAAAAAAATTAAATATTTAAATATTTATTTTCAAATTTAATAAAGAAAGTATCCAAATCTAAATTGAATTTATTTACTAAATTATTTTCAGAAACAATTTGCATTAAATTATTGTAGTATTTAACATCTTTTGTTTTCGAATACATCTTTGAGTAATAAATTTCAATATAGTTTTGAAAGTAATTAGCTATGAATTCACTTTTTTTATACAATTTGTTGTTTAAAATGTAATTAATTATTGTTTTTGCATCTAAGGATTTAAGATCAAGTTTATTTTCTTGCGAAAAAATAATATGATTTATTAAAAATTTAGGTGAAACAGTAAAATATTTAAAATCCTCATTAAGTTTTTCATACAAATTTATTTTAAAATATTCAAAAATAATATTTTCCATTTTAGAATTATCAAAATTTAATTTAAATATCAGACATCTTGATTTTATTGTGTCTAATATTTTTCTATTTATGTTATGTGTAAGTATAAAATAGCTTTGTGAATTTGGTTCCTCTAGATTTTTTAATAATGCATTAGATGAGTTTTGATTAAGATCTTCAACACCATCAATAAAAATTATTTTTTTTTCATTATTAAAAGATGATTTATTCAAAAAATTAATCATTTGTCTTATTTGATCTACTTCAATATTCTTTTTTCCATCGTTTTTTGTAACATAGTAAAAATTTGGATGTGAATAGTTATTAATAAATTTAAAGGATAAACTTTCCGAATTAATAATATTATCTTGCAAGTTGTATTTAGTAATTTCATTTTTAGAAAATAAATAATTTATAAAATGTAATGCAAAAGTAGATTTTCCAATGCCCTCTTGCCCACTTAATATAATATTATGAGGTAGTTTTTTACTTAAATCTAAATTTACTAAATTTTTGAATATTTCATTATATGAAAATAATTTGAGATTATATTTTATCATCTTTTAATTAATTTTAACATTTCGTTTAAAATAATCTTTTTATTTTGCTCTAAGTTATCGTTCGAATTAATTATAACATAATTTTTTTTATCTTTTGATATTTTAATAAAACCTTTTTGAACCTTATTATAGAAATTAATTTTAAAGTTATCATATCTATTTTTTTTTTTTCTCATTTTAAGTCTTTTTTTTAAAATTTTCATACTGATAATGTTTAAAAAAACTTTGGATGGTTTAATTTCTCTTAACAACAATTTATTAACACTTTTAATTAAATTTATATTCAATCCCATGCCATAGTGTTGATATGCTATTGTTGAGTCCGTAAAACGATCTAAAATGATAATTTTTTTTTTATAATTCTTTTTTATAATATTTTCAATATTTTCGCTTCTTGAAGCGAAATACAACATCAGATCAGTAAATGAATTAAATTTGTTTTTCTTGTTTAATATTAATTTTCTTATTAATTCAGAGTTTGGGTTACCGCCAGGCTCTCTTATTTTAATAAAACTAATTTTATTTTTCTTAAGATAATTTGAAACAAAGTTGATTAATGTTGTTTTTCCAGATCCTTCGATTCCCTCAAAGACAATAAGAGGTTTTTTACTAGACATCGCCCCATATTAAAAAATTAATTGATCTAATTAATTTAGTAAATTTATTAACTTCATCGATATTTTCAGATGCTAGTAAATCTAATGTCTCTAATAAGTCATCTTCATAATAAATTTTTACTTCTCCAACTTTTTGATCTTTTATAATTGGTGCTTTTACAGGACCATCATAATCAAGTATTACTTTAAGATTTCTAAGTCTAGCCTTTCTTACAGTTTTATAGATATCAGTTTTAAAATGAGTTTTAAGATTATCTTTTTTTCCTAGCCATACATCTAGATCGTAAAAAGAATTGTTTTTATTATATATTTCTATTGTATCAAAATTTGTTAAACCGTAAGTTAATAGTCTTGCTGACTGTTTAGATCTTGAATTTTTTGTGCTAAAACCGCTCCCTACTGCAATCAATCTTCTTCCGTTTCTTGTAATTGAAGAAGCTAAAGAATATTTCTCAACAGCTAGATATCCAGTTTTAATACCATCAACACCCATATTTTTGTATAAAAGAGGATTTCTATTGCCCTGTTTTATTGGATCTCCCCCTGTTCTATCCCATGTAAATTCTTTTTCTGCAAAATAAGTGTAATATTCTGGAAAATTTCTGATTAAATAATCCGACATAATTAAAATATCTCTTGCAGTGGAGTAATTATCAGGATCATTTATACCTGAAGCATTAGAAAAATTTGTGTTTTGCATACCTATTTCCAATGCCTTAGATGTCATCATAACAGCAAACTCCTCTTCTGATCCTGCAATTCCTTCAGCTAATGTAACACATGCATCATTTCCAGATGCTACAATTATTCCTTTTAAAAGATTTTCAACTGAGACTTCGTCTCCAACCATTATAAACATAGACGAATAACCCGCATTAGCCAGTCTCCAGGCATTTTCTGATACTATAAATTTTTCGTCTAAATTTAATTGACCTTTTTTTATTAAATCAAATGCTATTATTGATGTCATTATTTTAGTCATTGAAGCTGGATAAATAGACATATCTGCCTCTTTTTCATAAAGTATTTCACCAGATAAATAGTCTTGCAATATTGCTGTTTTAGCTTTTACATTAAATTCAGAAGCATTTGCTATAAATATTTTGAAAAAAAATATAAAAAAAATTATTGTCCTTTTCATAGTTTTATAAGCTCTAAGTTTTCAAAATACAAACTTTCCATTTCATTAAAATCATTTTGTAAATTTTTTAACGAATTATAAGGACCAATAGATAGTCTAAAACTATTTACTGATATTTTGTCTATATTTACATTATTAATATTTGTTTCAGTCATTATTCTATCTTTTACCAGTTTTGCAGAGTCTTCATAATAAAAATTAGCTATTTTAATTATATAATTGAATTTTTTTGTTAATTTTATGTCTTTTTTTTTGTTTTCTTCAGAAGAAGAGATATTTACAATATTTATCCCCTCTACTGGTGCTTTATCTGCAACATTTTTTTCTTCATCAAAGGTTTTTGCTTTACCTGCATAAAATACAGAATTATGATCAACAGATTCAATTAATACAAATGGTTCATCTGGATCTAATTCTAACTCATTTGCAATCCTTCTAGTAATAACTGAATTATAAAAATTTGGATACTTTGACTTATTTTTTACAGTAGCAATTATAGTTTTATTATTTAGTTTATTAGTAATTTTAACAGTGGTATCTTTTGCTAAGTTTTTTTGAAAAACAAATAAATCTCTATCATTTAACTTTTTATTAACAATTTTATTTTTAAATAAATCATCTGTAAAAACTAAAGCAAAACCACTGTTTGAATATTTTTTAACTATTGTTGGTTCTAAAATTTTTTTTTTATTAAAATTTTGATCAACACAAGAAACAACAAAAATTAAACAAAATATTAATAATAACTTATAGTTCATTGGTAAATTTATCCTTTAAAGTACAGACGGCTAGCGCGAAGCGAAGTGATCTATTCCATTTTAATATTATTTCATAATTATCATATATTAGATATGCTGGTGAATATAAATTTGAATTATCAACAATTTCTTTATCAGGAGTAATTATAGCAACCAAATCATTATCATTGCCAAGGTCTTTGTTAAAATTTTTAATAAATTTTTTGTAAAAGGACAGTTTTTTTTTATATTTAATTTTTCTTGCAGAATAATTTAAATATTTAACTGGTATTTTTTCGTCGAGATCGATTTTATTAAAACATTTACCATTACTATTCCAACCCATCTTTGATAAATAATTTGCGGCAGAAGCAAAGGAATCTTCTGTAGATTTTAAATCTATTAAGTTATCATTGTTATAATCAATAGCGTTATTTAAGATTGTTGAAGGCATAAATTGAAAATTACCAAATGCACCTGCCCATGAACCATATAATTCATTGGCTCTAATTTTTTTATTATCAATTAGCTTAAGTGCTATGATTAACTCTTTCGTAAAAAAATCACTTCGTCTTTTATCATAACTTAATGTTGCTAAAGAAGAAAGAATATCCATCTTACCTAAATATTTACCAAAATTAGTTTCTATCCCCATTAATGATAATAAAAGTTCCTTTTCTACATTAAATTTTTTTTCGACTTTATTAATTAAATCTGTGTTTTTTTTATATGTTTGTAATCCAATATTAATTTTTTTATTATTTGTTCTTTTTCCAATATAAGTAGAGGTATCTTCGTAAAATTCTGGTTGATATCTATCATATTCAATAACTTTTGGTAAAAATTTTAAATCTTTAATAATAGACAATGTCTCATTACTAACACCTTGTGAAGATGCATATTGTGAAAAAGATCTTTTCCATTCGTCGAAAGTTTCAGGATATGCGGGTAAAGAAAATAGAAAGAAATAAAATATAAAAATTAGTTTTAAGTTAATTATTTTCATACAAATCAAATACATATATTATTACAGCAAGCCAAATTAAAATGAAACCAATTAACCTATATATATCAAATGGTTCATTGTATAAAAATAATCCTAAAATAAATTGAAAAGTAGGTGTTATAAAAAATAACATTCCAGAAGGACCCAGCCCAGCTAAATGAACACCTTTGACAAAGAAAAACAAAGGAATCACCGTCATGGGACCTGCAATAGTTAAAATAAAAGATAATTTTAACGAATTAGTGCCAAAATCTAAATTACCAGAAGTGTAAATTAAATAAAAACCAATTATAGCAAAAGGTAAGATTACAAGTGACTCAATTAGCAGACCCAAATCAACGTCGACATAAATTTTTTTTCTAAAAACATTATAAAGCGACCAAGAAAGACCTACTGTTAATCCTATCCAGGGGAAATTTTTATAAAAATAAAAAAGATATAAAACAGAAATAATTGTTAGAATAATCGAAAAAATTCTTCTTTTATTTAAAATTTCATTAAAAAATAAGTAACCAAATAAAACACTTAATATAGGCATTATAAAATATCCGAAACTCGCATCAACGATCTGATTTGTAGAAACTGCATAAATCCAAACTGACCAATTAATAAAAATTAAGATTCCTGTAACTGATAAATAAAGTATATTTTTTTTGATATTTAAAATTTTTATAAATTTATTCCATTTAGAAAGATAAATTGTCGTAATGATTAACATTACGGCTGTCCAAAAAACTCTATGCAATACAAGTTCTACACTTCCAACAAATGACAAAGATCTGAAATATATTACACCAATAACACCCCACCAAAATGATCCTATAATAATATAGAGGATACCCTTATTAAAAGATGACATAAAATTTAAGTAGGAATTGTTATATAGATAGATTTTCTTCTTGCATATTCATTTTTTAACAATAAAAGATTATCAAATGGAGAGATGGCTGAGCGGTTGAAAGCACCGGTCTTGAAAACCGGCAAAGGGGCAACTCTTTCCTGGGTTCGAATCCCAGTCTCTCCGCCATTAAGTTGGTTTAAAATTATAAAATTCTTTATAAACTTTGCTTAAAAATTCTTTTTTTTGATAATTAAAATTTTTATTCATCTTAATTAAATCCTCATCACTTAAATTAACCAATTTTTCTAATTCTTGAAGATCTTTATCATCTAAATCGTTAATTATATAGTTAACAAATGAAGAAATTAGAACATCCATTTCCTTTGTTCCTCTGTAAGAAGCTCTATAAATAATTCTTTTTTTAATATCATCTTTATTTATTTTCATAATTCTATATTTATTTTATTTATGAACAATTAT
>MDSZ01089535.1_pt1 | contig 11173 bp, 16 predicted proteins | sample 811201 | NCBI WGS metagenome assembly MDSZ01 (sample SAMN05326647, study PRJNA326480) | marine metagenome | isolation source: seawater | place: Indian Ocean: North | collected 2010 | reverse complement strand
GCTTGGGATAACGCAAAAAAATATATAGAAGATGGTAATTACGGTGGGAAAGGATCAGAAGCTCATAAGTCGGCGGTTACTGGAGATACTGTTGGCGATCCTTATAAAGACACGGCTGGTCCTGCTGTAAATCCTATGATAAAGATTACAAACATAGTTGCTCTATTACTTTTAGCTGTAATCGCACATTAGCTAGTTTCTTCTATACATTTTTGCTTTTAAACTATAGAAAAATTTTTGAATAAAACTTCTTTGAGAAAGTTCATTTTCTGTAACTTTTTCTGAAAATAAAATTTTTTCTTTAGAATTTTTATCTAGAAATGTTTTTTTTTTTTAAAACACCGTATTTGTCGAAATTTAATATTAAAATATTATTAGTTTTAAGAATATTTTGTCCTAATTTCAAATATTCCCCTTTAGTTAACACTCTTTCTATGTACATCCATTCATCTTCATTTGAAATTGATTTTGAATGGGGGTAACCTATAGAATTAATTATATCGTTTTTATTTGATTTATTTACTATAAGCTGATCTGATCTATTTTTTAAAAATAAAATTCCGTGATTATTATGTGGTTCTTTTAATTGACAGCCGAATAAAAAAATAGAAACTAAAATTATTGAAAAAAAATGATTTTTTTTAAAAATAAACATAATTCTGATTTGTATAATACATTACTTAATTTATCTAGAAACATTTTTTTTTATAAAGAACTCAAACTTTTAGATAATTTTGAAACACGTATTTACCTCATGTTTATGCATTTCTCTATAATTTTAATCATTTATAAAAAAAAAAATGTAAAATTTAATCAAGATTTATACGATGGTTTATTTCATAATATTGAGAACAATTTAAGAGAATCAGGTTTAGGAGATGTCTCAGTTAATAAAAAAATGAAAGACTTTAATAAACTCCTTTATGATATTTTACTTAAAATTGATGAGAGTAATGACGATACATTTAAAATAAACAGAAAATTAATAATAAGGTATTTTTTAGAACTAAATGACGGAAAATTTGAAAAATTAAGTAATTTTGAAACGTATTTTACAAAATTTTATGAATTTTGTTTTGAATTATCATTAGATAATGTGTTAAGAGAAGCAATAAACTTTAAAAATAAATATGGCAGTACCTAAAAGAAAAACATCAATTTCAAGAAAAAAAATGAGAAGATCTCATCATAAGATATCTTCAGTAAATATAGTGGAAGATAAAAAAAGCGGAGAATACAAGTTATCTCATCACGTAGATCTTAAATCCGGTTATTATAACGGTAAAAAAATCTTAGATATTTAATTTAAAATGAAAAAAATTACTGTTGCAATTGATGCAATGGGTGGAGATAACTCACCCGAAAAGACCGTGAATGGGGTAAATTTATTTATCAAAAAAAATAAATCTAATAAAGATTTTTTAATTAATTTATTTGGAGACGAGCTTAAAATTAATAATGAAGTAAAGAAATATAATATTCCAAAAGAATTAATTAAGATTACTCATACAGAGTCTGTTATTTCAGACGATGAAACTCCACTTACAGCAATCAAAAATTCAAAAAATACAAGCATGTGGAACTGTATTAAATCTCAAATTGATGGGGATTCTGATATTAGTTTATCTGCAGGTAATACAGGCGTTCTTCTGGTTATTTCAAGAATGATTCTTAAAATGATTGATCAAGTTAATAAACCAGCATTAGCTGGACTTTGGCCTAACAAAAAAGGAATGAATGTTGTTTTAGATTTGGGCGCAAATATTGAATGCACCGAGGATAACTTAGTTGATTTTGCTGAGTTAGGTTCTGCATTATATAAATCAATATTTCCTAAAGAGAAACCTTTGGTGTCATTATTAAATATTGGTTCAGAGGAAATTAAAGGAACTGAAGTGTTAAAAAAAGCGCATAAAAAATTAAATTTCTTAAGTAATGAAAATAATTTTCTTTTTAAAGGTTATATAGAAGGAAACAAAATTATGAACGGTGAAACAAATGTTATCGTTACCGATGGTTTTACTGGTAATATTGCTTTGAAAACTGCTGAAGGAACAGCAAAATTCATTACCGATGATTTAAAAAAAGCTTTAACAGAAAATCTTTACACAAAAGTTTCTTTAATTTTTTCATATTTTTCACTAAAAAAATTTAAGGATAGGTTGGATCCAAGAAAATATAACGGTGCAATTTTTTTAGGTTTAAATGGTCCCGTAGTAAAGAGTCATGGCGGTACAGATGCTTTAGGTTTTTGTTATTCAATTGATTTATGTTATAAAATAATTAAAGGAAATTTAATGCAGCAAATTAAAAATAATTTAAATCATTTAAAGAATGGATAAAAATAATCTTACAAAACAAGAGATATCATTAGAATTAAGTAAAAAATCAGGTTTTCCTTTATCTTTTTCTAAGAAACTAATAAATGATTTAGTTAATATTTTTATTTTTAAAATTAAGGAAGGAAACTTAAATATTAAAAATATTGGATCTTTTAAAATTTTAAAAAAAAAACAAAGATTAGGAAGAAATCCTAAAACAAAAGAACAATATATAATAAGCAGTAGAAATTCTTTAAGCTTTCATTCATCAAAAAATCTATTAGCATCTCTTAATCGAAATGAGTAAATTTTTATCTATTGGTCAACTTTCTAAAATGTTAAATTTAATAGATCAAAATAATAAACCTCTTAATCATACACTAAGATACTGGGAAAAGGAGTTTAAGCAAATTAAACCAAAAATAATAAATAAAAGAAGATATTATTCATCAGATCAAATAGAAATCATTAAGTTAATTCAGTTTCTACTCAAAAAAAGAGGTTTAACTGTAAATGGCGTTAAAAATGTTTTAAACTCAAATATTAATAAACTTGACGATTATAATTCACATGGTTTAAAAGCAGATTATTATAAAGATAAAATTAAAGCTAAAAGTAAAAAAGTTCTTGAAAGAATAAAAGGATTAAAAAAATATGGCAAAAAAAACACATATTAAAGTAAGAATGGTACCTGAAAGTAACCCAGACAGTAAATTTATTTACTACGCAAAAAAACCTACTAAAGGTGAGAAAGCTAAAGATAAATTAAAACTTAAAAAGTATAATCCCAATACAAGAAAGCATGAGTTTTTTGTAGAAAAAAAATTACCACCTCATAGTAAGTAATTTTTATTTATTTTTAAAATTTCGATATTCATAGTCAATATAAGCTTTAATCATAGCCTTCCATATTCGATACGTAATTTTTGGGTCAATTTTCATTCTTCTCGATTTTGTAGAAATATTTCTTAAAATAACTTTTATTCTTTTCTTATCAACTATATCTTTTTTGTATTTTTTGTTACTTAAAACTTTATTTACTAAAGAGGTTCTTTTTTTAACTATCTTCAAGAATTGATTGTCTAGTTTATCTAATTCTTTTCTGATTTTAAGTATATTCTTATTAGCCATAGCGACATTATAAAATTATTATTTTTTAAAAATACATATATATTAAAAATTATGCTCGATCACGATAAAAAAAATATAAATTTATTTTTAAATTGGTTAACTGCAACTCTAATTTTAATATTTCTCATGATTATTGTTGGTGGTTTAACAAGATTAACTAATTCTGGATTATCAATTACTGAATGGCAATTATTTAGCGGGATTTTACCACCATTTAAAGAAGAAACATGGATTAAATACTTTGAATTGTATAAACAAATTCCACAATATAAAATTATTAATCCCCTGATGAATTTACAAGAATTTAAAGTTATTTTTTATTGGGAATATGGTCATCGTATGCTTGGTAGAATAATAGGATTATTTTTTTTAATTCCTCTTTTATATTTTTACTTAGTTAAAAAAATAAATATCAAAACTTTAATTCCGTTTATTGTTATTTTATTTTTAATTATTTTACAGGGTTTTATAGGGTGGTATATGGTATCTAGCGGCTTAGTTAATAATGTAACAGTAAGTCACTATAGACTTTCTCTTCATTTAGTTTTAGCGATTCTGATTTTATCAATGATTTTCTGGCAAATATTAAACTTAAAAAATAAAAATTCAAAAAATTTTTTTAATTTGTCAAAAAATAATTTTCCTTTTTTCTTTCTAGTTTTATTGATATTTACACAATTAATTTTAGGAGCATTTGTTTCAGGTTTAGATGCAGGAAAAATTTATCAAACATGGCCTTTGATGGGGAATAATTTTTTTCCAGATGATATTAATATAAATAATCCTTTCAATTTCTTAGATTTTGAAAATCATTCGCTCGTACAATTTTATCATAGAAATTTGGCTTACTTTATTACTTTTTATATTTTAGTTTTATCTTTTCATATTTTTAAAAATGAAGATCGTAAAGCATATAGACCTATTCTTATTTTATTATTAGTTTTATTCGCTCAAGTTATTTTAGGAATATTCACTTTATTAACAAATTTACATATTTTTTTGGCATCGTTGCATCAAATTTTTAGTGTAATTTTAGTGCTAAGTTCAATAAATTTATATTTTTTTATGATAAAATAAATTGACTTTATCTATTAATCTCTGTACTTATCGCCAATCAAGATGACACCTTTTATTAAAAAGAAAGAAGTAAAAAAAGAATGGTATTTAATAGATGCCCAAAACATTGCTGTTGGTAGATTAGCAGCTTATATATCAAAAGTTTTGAGAGGAAAAAATAAACCAACTTTCAATCCCCACATAGATAATGGAGATTTTGTTGTTGTGACAAATATTGATAAAATCAAATTTACTGGGAAAAAATTTAAAGACAAAAAATACTACAGACATACTGGCCATCCAGGCGGTATAAAAGTTACATCACCATTATCTTTAAAAGAAAACAACAAAACAGATCAGATACTGAAGCTAGCAGTAAAAAGAATGTTACCTGGCGGACCATTAGCAAAGAAGCAGCTTACAAAACTAAAAATTTATAATGGTGAAAAGCACCCACATGAAGCACATAATCCAAAAATAATTAATTTTGACAAATTAAATAAAAGAAACTCGGTGGGTTAATGCAAAATACAGAAACTTCATTAAAAAAATCTAGAAAAATAAAACTCGATTTTAAAGACAGTAAATATGCTACAGGTAGAAGAAAAAGATCTGTCGCAAAGGTTTGGGTTAAAAAAGGTTCAGGAAATATCCATGTCAATGGATTAAAAATGAATGAGTATTTTAAACGTCCAGTTCATCAAATAATTGTCACGAGACCTTTGCAAATTTCAGAAGTTTCATCAAATTATGATGTTAAGTGTTCTGTGAAGGGCGGAGGTTTATCTGGTCAAGCAGGCGCAATAATTTTAGGAATTTCAAAAGCTCTTATTGCTCATGATGAGAATCTTAAAATTAACTTAAAAAAAGATAAACTTACCACTAGGGATTCTAGAGTAGTGGAAAGAAAAAAATACGGCCATAGAAAAGCCAGAAGAAGCTTCCAATTCTCTAAACGATAATCATTTAAATTTAATTTCTGTAAGGACAATGGTATAAATCATCATGCCAATGATAAATAAATTAAGAATAGCAGTAGTTGGAGCCACAGGTTATACAGGTCTTGATTTGGTATATTTTTTATCAAATCATCCTAAGGTAGAAATAAAAAACTTATGCGCTACAAAAAATTTAGGTAGAAAAATTTCTTTTTTTGATAAAAGAATTAAAAAGAAACTGCCAAAAATTTCATCAATTAATAAGATCAAATGGGATAAAATAGATTTAGTTTTTTTATCTTTACCAAATGGTGAGGCTCAAAAAATAGTAAGTAAGATATATTTTAAATATAAAAATTTGAAATTTATAGACTTATCAGCTGATTTTAGAATTAAGAACCCAAAAACCTATTTTAAAAATTATAAGATTAAACATAAGGCTACTAAATTAATTAAACATGCACTTTATTCAATAACAGAATTTAATAAAAAAAAAATTCATAATTATAGAATAATTGCTAATCCAGGATGTTATCCAACATCAATTCAAATTCCTTTAGTACCACTCATTATTAAAAAAATTATCAAAATTAATAATTTAACAATTGACTCTAAGTCAGGTTTTTCAGGGGCAGGAAAAAAATTTAAGAAAAAATTTACTCACAGAAATTTGTATCAATCAACTTTTGCATATAGTCCAAAAAACCATAGACACGTATGTGAAATTGATCAAGAAATAAATAGATTCACTAACAAGAAAATAAGCTTTTCATTTAATCCACATTTAATACCAACTTTCAGAGGGATATTAACATCAATATACATTGAACCAATAAAATCCATTAGTCCTTTTAAAATAAGAAATGAATTAAATAGATTTTATAAAAAATCAAAATTTATAAAAATCCTTAAATTAAATAGTCAGTTAGGATCTGGAAATGTTCTCAACACAAACAAATGTGAAATATCTGTCTGTGAAACAAATGTAAAAAATAAGATTGTTATATTTTCAGCAATAGATAATTTAGTTAAAGGTGCTGCTGGACAAGCTATTCAAAATATGAATGTATTATACAAACTACCTGAAGAATTAGGTTTAAAATGAAAATTTTTTTTACATTATTTATTATTTTGGCTCTTAGTTCATGCTCTAAACCTAAAAGTGTTTTTATTTGTGGTGATCATGTCTGTATAAATAATGAGGAAGCTGAGCAGTATTTTGAGGAAAATCTATCAATTGAAGTCAAAATTTTAAACAGAAAAAAAAATAAAAATATAGATTTAGTTCAATTAAACTTAGAGAGAGTAGATAGTAATAGAGAAATAAGTCTTAAAAAAAAGGATAAGACAGATCAAAAAGTAAAGATTTTAGATAATGAAGAAATAAGCAAAATAAAATTGAAAATAAAAAAAAATAAAAAAAAAAAAGAAATTGCTAAAAAAACTTTAAAAAAAAATTTAGATTTAAAAAAAGATGATCAAAATAATAATCTTGGCATTAAAATAAAAAAGAATGTTGATAAGAATATTGAAAAAGTAACTGATATTTGTACAATTGTTGAAAAATGTAGTATTGAAGAAATATCAAAATATTTATTAAAAAAAGGTAAAGACAAAAATTTTCCAGATATAACTATTAGACAATAAATTACTTTTTATGAAAAAATTAAATATAGCAATTATTGGACTTGGTAATATTGGCAGTTATTTATTTCAATATCTAAATTTAAATAAGAAAATATTATCTAAAAAAAATAATTGTATTCCTAATGTGAAATATGTATGCGCTAAACGAAAAAACAAAAAAAGAAAATTTAAGATTAAAAAAAGTCAATGGCTTAAAAATTATATTGATGCCACAACAAAAAAGGATGTTGATTTAATAATTGAATTAATAGGTGGTGCAGAGGGACCTGCAAAAAAACTTGTTTTTCAGGCATTAAAAAATAAAAAACACGTTGTTACTGCAAATAAGGCTTTAATTGCTAAATATGGTGATCAACTGTCTAAAATTGCGGAAAATAACAAAGTTAATTTAGAATTTGAGGCTTCTGTATGTGGCGGTGTTCCAATTATAAGATCTTTAAAAGAGGGTTTAATTGCTAACAAAATTAAAAAAGTTTATGGAATATTTAACGGAACATCTAATTATATTTTATCTTCAATGGATAAACAAAAAAAAAATTTTAAAGATGTTTTGATAAATGCACAAAAGTTAGGTTACGCTGAGAGAAATCCTACTGCCGATTTAAATGGAGATGATGTGTCCTCAAAATTAAAGATATTATCATCACTCTGTTTTAATTCTTTTTTAAACAGTAATATTCATGTTGAAGGAATAAAAGAAATAGATAAAGAAGATATAGATTACGCAAATAGTTTAGGTTATAAAATAAAATTATTGGGTTTTTCCGAGCAGATTAAAAATAATATTTATCAAAGAGTACATCCAACGTTAATTAAAAATAATTCTCATGTAGCTACCATTGATGGAGTTTTGAATGCCGTTATCGTTGAGGGTTCACCAGTTGGTCAAAGTATTATACAGGGTGCGGGTGCGGGTGCTGCAGCAACAACATCTGCTTTAATTTCTGATATATCATCAATTCTCAGAGGAAACGTTAAATTCCCATTTTCTATATCTAGTAAAGAAAGAAAAAGATTAAAATTTAAAAATATATCAGAAAGAAATTTTTCAGCTTATTTAAGATTTGAAGTTAAGGATATTTCTGGAGTTTTATCAAACATAACAAATATTTTTTCGAGGAATAAAGTTTCAATTAAAAGACTTATTCAAAATCCAAAGAAAAATAAAGGTACTTCTTCAATTATAATCATTACACATATTTCTAAAGACAAAGCTTTGAATATGATAATTAAAACTGTAAGTAAAAAAAATTTTGTAATCAGTAAGCCCAAATTAATTAGAATTGATGATTGTTAATGTCAATTGACACAAAATTTTTAAATCTTTTTATTAAAGCAACAGAGAAAGCTGCTATTGGTGCATCTAAATTTATAGGAAAAAATGATAAAATTGGTGCAGATAAAGGTGCTGTAGACCCAATGAGAAGAGAATTAAATAAAATTAACATGGAAGGAACAATCGTAATAGGTGAGGGAGAAATGGATGAAGCTCCCATGTTATATATAGGTGAAAGGTTAGGTACTTTAAATGGACCAAAATTTGATATTGCTGTTGATCCGCTAGAGGGTACAAAGTTTACAGCTAACAATCAACCTAATGCATTTTCTGTTTTAGCTGTAGCTAATAAAGGAAATTTGTTATCTGCTCCTGATACTTACATGGAAAAAATTGCTATTGGATCGGGGCTGCCAAAAAATTTACTAGATATAGATTATGGTGTTGAAAAAAATATGAAATTATTAGCAGATGCAAAAAATGTTAAAGTTTCAGATCTTTCAGCCTGTGTTTTAAAAAGACCAAGACATAAAGAAGTTATTAATATACTTGAGAAAATGAACGTCAAAATAAATTTTATCACTGATGGTGATATTGCAGGTGTTTTAAGCGTAATTGGAAAAAATGCTAAAAATGACATTTATTATAGTACTGGGGGTGGACCAGAGGGTGTTTTAGCAGCAGCTGCACTCTCATGCTACGACGGTCAAATACAAGGTAGATTAGTTCTTAATGAAGAAGAAAAAATTAGAGCTAAAAAACTTGGTATTAAAGATTTCAGAAAGAAATATAATATAGAAGATATGATCAAAGGAGATGTAATTTTTTGTGCAACAGGTGTAACATCTGGAGATTTAGCAGAAGGTGTTAAAGATTTAGGAAATGAATACGAAGTTACAACATTTGCTTTACATAAAAGTAAAAAAATTAACAAAATTATTACAAATATTTATAATAAATGAATTCTCTTTCCGTAAGTAATAAAAGCTGGATATTAAAGGGATATAATCAAGACGATGTTACATTTTTTAAAGATAACTTTTCTTTAGACGAAATAACTTCCAAACTTTTATCAATCAGAAAGATAAAAAGGGAAGAAGTTAAGGGCTTTCTAAATCCTTTGATAAAAAATTATCTCCCTGATCCTAACACTTTGATTGATATGGAAAAATCCTCCAAAAAAACTTCTGAGGCAATTAAAAAAAATTTCAAAATAGGCATTTTTGGTGATTACGATGTTGATGGCGCTTCATCAACTGCTTTACTTGGGAATTATTTTAATTCTCTAGGTTTAGATTATGAAACTTACATTCCTGATAGAAAAAAAGAGGGATATGGTCCTTCTATAAGTGCCTTCAAATATTTAATAGAATGTGATGTGAAACTAATCTTCACAGTTGATTGTGGTACTTTATCATTCGAAGCTATAAATTTTGCTTCGCAAAATAATATTGATGTGATTGTTCTTGATCATCATCAATCTGAAATTAAATTACCAAGTGCTTATTCAATTGTTAATCCAAATAGAATAGATGATAAGTCAAATTTAAATTACTTATGCGCTGCGGGAGTCACTTTTATGTTTTTAATTTCTTTGAATAAAGAATTAAGATTAAATAACTGGTTTAAAAAAAAAAATTTAAAAGAGCCAAATTTAATAGAATTTCTAGATTTAGTGACATTAGGAACAATTTGTGATGTTGTCCCGCTTATAGGGTTGAATAGAGCAATTGTATCTCAAGGTCTTAAAATACTAAAAAGTAAAAAAAATCTTGGTCTAAAAACTCTATTAGATATTTGTGGTATTGAAACTCATCCAAATATTTATCACGTGGGGTATATTTTGGGACCAAGAATTAACGCTGGCGGACGAGTTGGTAAGTCTTCGCATGGAGCAAACTTATTACTCAACAATAACCCGAAAGATGTTTTTAAATTAGCCACAGAATTAGATCAATTCAATAAAGAAAGACAAATTTTAGAAAGAGACGTTTTAAATAAAATTGAAAAACAAATTGAAATAAATTACTCAGACCCTGTAATTGTTATCAGCGGAGAAAACTGGCATGAAGGTGTTATAGGAATAGTTGCGTCCAGAATAAAAGAAAAAACAAATAAGCCTGTAATTATAATCTCAATAGAAAAGAACGTTGGTAAAGCTTCAGCTAGATCAATAGCTGGTTTTGATATCGGATCACTTATTATTGCCGCTACTCAAGAAAAAATTTTGATTAGAGGTGGCGGTCACAAAATGGCTGGAGGATTTTCAATAGATATAAATAATATTGATAAATTTAAAAAATTTATTTTTAAAAAATTTAATAACATAAATAAAGATTTATCAAAAAAAAGGTTACTATATTTTGATAGTATAATTGCTCCTACAGCGATTAATCTTGATTTCTACAAAAAAATAAATTGTTTAGCTCCGTTTGGATCTGGTAATCCTGAACCAAAATTTGTTATTGAAAATTTAAAAGCTGTAAATAATAAAATTATTAAAGATAAACATATTAAATCTGTTTTAATAGGTGCAGAAGGCTCGATTATTAAAACTATTGCATTTAATTCTACTGAAAATGAAATTGGAGCATATTTACTTAAAAAGGATCCAAAACCATTTAATATTGCTGGTAAATTATCCCTAAATGAGTGGAGGGGGCAATCAAATGTGGAGTTTATTATCGATGATATTTCTGTTAATAAAGCAATCAAAAATATGGTCCCATCGTCTATCGGTTAGGACAGTTGGTTTTCATCCAACAAAGAGGGGTTCGATTCCCCTTGGGACCGCCAAAAACTTC
>MDSZ01146217.1_pt1 | contig 11174 bp, 10 predicted proteins | sample 811201 | NCBI WGS metagenome assembly MDSZ01 (sample SAMN05326647, study PRJNA326480) | marine metagenome | isolation source: seawater | place: Indian Ocean: North | collected 2010 | reverse complement strand
TTTTGGTAATTTTTCCAACGTATTTAATTTCATTATTTTTTTTAATTCATCCAACAATCTTTCCTTTGACAATTTTGAAATTCCACCAATATTCATTTTTAATTTTCTAATTACTTCTAAATCATGGGATTGCTTTGAATAATTCAAAAAAAACCTAATATATCTTAATATTCTTAAGTAATCTTCTTTAATTCGTTTATCTGTATTACCTATAAAGTGTATATAACCTTTTTTTAAATCTTCTTTTCCATTATTTGGATCAAATAAATTTCCTTTACCATCTGAATAAATTGAATTTATTGTAAAATCTCTTCTTAAAGCATCTTCTTTCCAATTATTGGAAAACTTTACTTTTGCATGTCTACCATCTGTAGAAATATCTTCTCTTAACGTGGTTATTTCAAATTTATAATCATTAATTACAGCTGTGATTGTCCCATGATTTATACCTGTTTCGTAATAATCAATATCTTTTTTTTTAAGTGCTATACCAACTTCATTTGGCTGTAAGTTTGTTGCCAAATCAATATCATCAACCTCCTCATTATTGATTATTTTTCTTAGACATCCACCAACATATCTAATTTCACTATCTGAATTATATGAATTAATTGCATTGAAAATTTTATTTACAGGTGTGTTTATTGTAAGTTCTTTGATTTTTTTACTTATATAATCATGATTATTTGATCTAAAAAAAAATTTATCTAAAATATTTTTCATAATTGGCTGGGGCGCTAGGATTCGAACCTAGGATGCAGGTACCAAAAACCCGTGCCTTACCACTTGGCTACGCCCCAATATTACTTTCCGTATAACACAAAAAAACAAAATTTATATAGTATTTGCTATTATACACCAATATTTTCTAAAACATTTTTTTACTTTTTTTTCAGCTTGAATACATAATTTTTTAGAAGAAAAATAAGCAACTATAGCTGAGCCCGAACCAGTCATTCGGACAAGTTTAATATTTGACAAATTTTCAAGAAAATTTTTTAATTTTTTTAGCTTCGGGCTGATTTTAAACACTATTTGTTCTAAATCATTATTCATTTGATTTAATTCAGAATAACTAAATAGTGATTTTTTTGGTTTATTAAACTTAACACTGCTAAATTTTCTTACCTGAGAATAAATTTTTTTTGTAGAACAGCCAAAATCTGGTTTAATTACTAAAACATGCTTTTTTTTTACATTGAAGAAATCTTTAATTTCTCCATTCGACTTTAAAATCAAATCTCTTTCATGTATTCCTAAAATAACATCTGATCCAACTAAATTTGAAATTTCTAAAATTTCTTTTTGATTAATCTTTAAAATCTTTCTTTTTATCATAAATTTCAAAATACTCGCTGCATTCATGGAGCCTCCACCTAGTCCAGCTTGTGAGGGAATATTCTTCTTTATAATTATTCGATATTTTCTATTATTAAGTAATTTCTTTTTATCTAGAATTTTAAATAACTTTGATATTGTATTATTTTTTGGGATATCTTTTGAAAACTTACCAGTAAATTTGATTTTATGATTATCTTGAGTTTTTTTAATTAAAATCTCATCACTTAAATTTAAAAAAGAAATAATACTTTCAATTTTGTGGAGCAAATCAATTTTTCCAACAATATTTAATGCCAAATTAACTTTGGCATAAGAATTTATTTTAAAATAATCATTCAAGTTTTTTCAGGTCCCGTAATTAATTTATTACTAATTTTATTTATCAACTCTTTCTCGATATCCTCCATTTTTAAAACTACAGACCAAAAATATCTTGCTTGAATTTTTCTATCTAGTTTCCACAATATATCTCCATAATGATCATTAACTATCGGATCATCTGGCATTAGTTCAACTGCTCTTTTTAAATATTTTTCTGCTTTAATAAAATCATCAATTAAATAGTATGCCCAACCTATTGAATCAATTATATAGGGATCATCACTTTCAATTGAATATGCTTTTTCTAACATTTCTATTGCTTCATCAATTTTGTAATCTCTTTCAAGCCAAGAATATGCAAGATAATTTAAAACATAAGCATCATCTGGATTAATTTTTAGTGAGTTAAGTAAATCTTTATCTGAATTTGTAAAATCATTTAATCTCTCATAACTACCTCCTCTTCGATATAACAAGTCTGATAATAAATCTGAATTTTCATCAAGAGAATCTATTATCAATGAATAGTATTTAATTGCTTCATTGTATTTTTTTGATTGTTTATAAAAATTAGCAATATCAAATATAAATTTGTTATTAATATCATCTAATTTATTAAAATTTGAGGTAATATATTTTAATGCTTCCTCTTGATTTTTTTCTTTTGAATAAATTTGAGACTCTTTTCTAATCCGATACCAATAATAGAAATTATCAACTTTATTAAAATTTTTTAAAATGATTTTAGCTTTTTTGTAATTTTCATTAAAATATAAATTTTCAACAGCTAATGATAAGTTAAATATAAATTTAGGATTTAAATAATTAGATAGACTTAAAAAAAAATTTGATTTTGTAAATTTTTCCTGTGATGAATAAAGATTTGAAACTAAAAAAAAGAATTCCCCCAAAATATCATTGGAATTTTCACATGAAAAAATTTTTTTAAATTTTCTATATTGATTTTTTTTTATCCAGCTTTTACCTTGGGATAAAAGCAACGTGGCATTAATATAATCAAAGCTGTCACTTAATTTCTGGGCTTCTTTAAATTCGTTTTTTTCAATTAGATGGGACATATAAAAATAAATATATCGTGAGTAATCTGCTTGATTACTATTAATTAGTTGTGAAAAAAAAGCACTAGTTTTTCGGTCCCCTAAATAACATCTTTGAAATGTTTCATTGATTAAACTTAAATTACCGAACCTTTCATCCATCTCTAAAATTTTTTTTTCTCTAAAAGTAAATATGTATTGTTCTAATGATTTCGAAATTATAAAATTAAATCTATCTTGTTTCAAAAACTCAGGCATGTTCAACAAAATTTCATTTGCATCATCTATTTTATTTTTCTTCAGACTGTCAATTACCAATAGTATGTACCCTTCAAAAAAATTAGCATTCAATTTTTCTTTGTTTAGCTTCATGAGATTTATTGCTTCGACTACTCTGTTTTCTAAAATTAAAGTAATAATAAATTTTTCTAAAAAAGGATCGTGTATGTCAGTTAAAATTTTAGATGAATTCAAATATTTTAGTGCGTCAGAATTATTATCATTATCAAATGCCACTATTCCTGAAAAATATTTTGACAAATTATTAGGGTCCAAATTCTGAGAATTGTTATTTTTTGAAAAAATTGGAGTTTGAAAAAACAATAAAAATAATAAAATTATTTTAATTTTTTTGCTAATCATATTATTATGATTTAAGTTTATTTCTAAGAATATGACATTTAAAGAAGAATTAATAGATTCAATAGAACCAAAATTTGTTTTTAATAAAAAACCAATCAATAGATTTAAATCAAATGAAACAGATGTGACAAAAAGTAATTTAATGAAAAATGAACAAATTGATGTTTTAAAAAAACAAATTAATTCAATTCAAAATTGTAAATTAAAAGAAAATTCAAAAAATTTAATATTTGGCGATGGCGATATAAATAGTGATGTCATGATAGTTGGTGAGGCTCCTAGCTTAGAAGAAGAAAAAAATGATAAAACTTTTCAGGGGGAAGTGGGTTTGCTCCTCAAAAAAATGTTATTAGCCATTAACATAAAAAAAGATAATATTTATGCCACCTACTCTATAAATTACAGGCCTCCAGAAGATAGAAAACCTACTTCACAAGAAATTAAAAGATACTCAGTATTTTTAAAAGAACATATTTCAATAATTAATCCTAAATTGATTATTTTGCTTGGAAGTACTGCAATGGAGTCATTGATAGGAGATAATAGAAAAATTTCATTAGAAAGAGGCAAATGGAAAGAAATTATTATTAAAAATAAAACATATCCTCTTATAGTTACCTTTAATCCCTCATACTTAATTAGATTTCCAGAAAATAAGAAATATTCATGGATAGATCTAAAAAAAATTAAAAAAAAAAATATTAGATCTAAAAATTAAAATTTAATGAAAATAATTGCTGGTGTTGATGAAGTTGGGAGAGGAAGTCTAATTGGGCCTGTATATGCGGCAGCTGTAATTTTAAAAAAAACTTGTGATTTAAAGATTTTAAGAGACTCAAAAAGCTTGAGTAAAAAAAAAAGAGAATTTTTATGTAATCATATTAAAAAAAATTCAATTTGGGCTATTGGAAAAGCGTCAGCAAAAGAAATTGATAAAATTAATATCTTGCAAGCAAGTTTACTTGCTATGAAGAGAGCTATAAAAAAATTAAAGAGAAAGCCTTCTCACGTTCTAATTGATGGAAACAAGCTGCCGAACTTAAAAAATTTTAAAATGCGTGCAATTATAAAAGGAGATTTAAAAATCCCAGAAATATCAGCAGCATCAATTATTGCAAAAGTATCAAGGGATAGATTTATAGTTTTGTTGTCTAAAAAAAACTTAGGGTATTATTGGGACAAAAATCTTGGTTATGGAACTAAACAACATTTACATGCTATTAAACAACTTGGAATAAATAAACATCACAGAAAAAGTTTTTCTCCTATAAAAAATTACGTTTCACGTGGAAACACAACATCTTGTTGTTAGGATAAAACTTTACACAATTTCAAACTAAATAATTCAATCCTAGGTTGACCCAAGAATCTTTTTAGAGTCTAATTATTTTTTAAAAATGAATTTGAATTTAAAAAATAAATTAATTAATGGGGATAGCCTGAAGGAGTTAAAAAAAATTCCTGACGAAACTTTCGATTTAATTTTTGCTGATCCACCTTATAATCTTCAACTGAAAAGCGAACTTACAAGACCTGATAGATCAAAAGTTAATGCTGTTAACGATAAGTGGGATCAATTTGCAAATTTTAAATTATACGACGATTTTACTTATAATTGGCTAAGTGAATGCAAAAGAGTTTTAAAAAAAAATGGTGCTATTTGGGTAATTGGTAGCTATCACAATATTTTTAGAGTTGGTACAGCAATTCAAAATTTAGGTTTTTGGGTTTTAAATGATGTAATTTGGAATAAAAAAAATCCAATGCCAAATTTTAGAGGAACCCGATTCACAAACGCACATGAAACTTTAATTTGGGCATCAAAATCTGAAAAATCAAAGTATACCTTTAATTATCAATCTTTAAAATGTTTGAACGATGATTTACAAATGAGATCTAATTGGGAACTCCCTATTTGTAATGGTTTAGAAAGATTAAAAAAGAATGGTAAGAAAGTGCATTCTACACAAAAACCAGAGGCTTTGCTTCACAGAATTTTATTAGCAACTTCTAATAAAAATGATTTAATTTTAGATCCTTTTTTAGGAACAGGTACAACTGCAACTGTTGCAAAAAAATTAGGAAGAAATTATTACGGAATAGAAAAAGAAAAGAATTATATCAAGGCTGCGGAAATTAGGATAAAAAAAACAAAACCTATACAAGAGGAATATTTAGACACACTTCAAAATAATAGATCAAGACCAAGAATACCTTTTGGATCATTGGTCGAATTGGGAATAATCAAGCCCGGCACTACTATTTTTGATAATCAAAAAAAAATTACTGCGAAAATAATGGCAGACGGAAGTATTAAACATGCTCAAACCGAAGGCTCAATTCATAAAGTTGCGGCTTCTATTCTAGGTGCTGAAAGCTGTAATGGTTGGACTTATTGGCACTACAACTTGAATGGAACAGCAGTTCCCATTGATCATTTAAGACAAAGATTAATCAATAATAACTAGTTTTTATAAATCTTTCCCAAATAAGACTCCAAAAATTTTCTATTTTTCACTAATTTTTTTAAAAACATATTTCTAAAAAATGTAGCTAATGGATTTGAAAAATGAAAAGCAAATTCATTAATTTTTGATCTATTATTAACCATTTTTGTTTTATTCATTCTATTTTTAAAAAAATTATTTTCAGTATTACTTTCTATACTCCTAAATAATTCATAAGCGCCCTCTATTGACTGAGAAGCACCTTGAGCAAATGAGGGTGGGTATGCAAAAAAAGCGTCTCCAATTAAATGAATATTTTCATTTTTTATTTTATAAAAATTATCACTAACAAAGACTGGAAATATCCTTAAATTCTTAAGACTCCTTATTAAATCTTTATTTTCTTTAGGTACTTTATCTATTATTTTTTCAATAAAAGTATCATCATTAAAAAGAAAATAATTTTTTTGCTCCTCTATTGAAAGTTTATATTTTATTATAGCTATAAAATTTAGCTCCATGTTTGAATTCACTGGATAAATAACATAATGAAAGTCTGGTCCTAAAAATAATGAAATATTATGCTTGTTAATTAAATTATTACAATCAGACAGTATTCCTCTAATCGCTAGAGTGTTATTATATTTTGGTTGAATTTGATTATTAGAAATAAGATTTTTGCTTTTTGAAAAAACTCCATCTGAAATAATTAAATAATCACATTCAATTATTTTATGATTTCTAAAAGTAAGTTTAATTTTTTGATTTTGTTGATCTATTCTTGAAACACTATAGTCTGTTTTGATTAAACCTTTTAGATCATTTAATAAAAAATCGACTAGTACAGATCTTTTTAGAGTAGTATACTTATGATTATTATAATTAAAATGTGATAAATTTAGTTCACATATTTTATTCAAACCCTTGTTAGAATAAAAATCAATCTTAATTGGATTAAATTTCTGGTCATTATTTAATTTATCAAACCCAATCTCATTTAATAATTTGACACTATTAACCGATAACTGAATTCCATATCCCTCCTCTAAACTTATTCTTTTGTTTTTTTCGTAGATTGATACCTGATACCTTGAGCTTCTTTTAAATAAATTGGCAATAAATAATCCAGAAATCCCAGCTCCAATAATAGCAACTTTTTTCATAAATTTTTCTTCAAATATTCAAAAACTTTTTTTGTAAAAGTTGGGAGCATATAACTCCTCAATTTTTTTATATCAACCCAAATAGATTGAGAGAATTTTTTTTTATCTTTTAGATAAATTATTTTAATACTCATTTTCATATTTGACATTCTAAAATTAAAATCTTCATTAAATTTTTTTGGTGTCAATAATTCTTCCATGGGAAAAATAGTTAAATTTTTTAAAAAATTAAACTTTGTATTCTTAATTAATAAATACTTTTGATTTTTATTATAAACTTTAAGAACAAAATATTTAACTTTATTTTTTCTTACATTATTAGTTAAAATAAAATCTTTATTTTTGTATGATTTACAACTTTTTGAAATGGGACATTGAGTGCAAATTGGATTATTTGGCTTACATATTAATGCTCCTAACTCCATTAATGCTTGTGCGTAATCACTTGATCTTGATGAAATGCCAAATATTTTTTTTTTTCTAATAATATTTTCTTTTTTGATATCTTTTTTTTTTTTAATAGAAGATATCTTTTCAAAATTCTTTCAACATTTCCATCTATTGGAATATAAGGTTTGTTGAATGCTATAGCTAAAATTGCACTTGCTGTATAATCACCAATCCCAGGTAATGATTTAAGTTCATCAAAATTATCTGGGATCTTTGCATTAAATTTTTTTAATATTAATTGACAAGTTCTTTTTAAATTCTTTGCTCTTGAATAATATCCTAGGCCTTCCCAAAGTTTAATTAATGTTTTGTCTTGAGCTTTCGCTACTGATTCTAAATTAGGGAGTTTTACAATAAATTTATTAAAATAAGGTATTACAGTTGTAACCTGTGTTTGTTGCAACATAAACTCACTTACTAATGTGTAATATTGTTTTTTTTTTAGAGAGACATTTTTTCGCCATGGTAATAGTCTTTTATTTATATCGTACCAATTAAGAATTTTTTTTGTTACTACTTGTTCTTTCATATGCATTTTAAAAAATATACTAAGCAGAGAAATGGGGGCATTCAAGGCCTAAGATCATTTAAAGACACTTTGCCAAAAAATATAAAAAAAGTAATTAATAAAAAAGGTTATATTTTTTCTGAAATTTTAAATAACTGGAAGTATATAGTTGGAGATAATTTATTTAAAGTCTGTTTTCCAAAATCTTTTAAGAGCTCAAATAGATTTAGTGTTAGCACACTTTTAGTAATGGTAAAAAGAGGTCATGAGATTGAATTAGATTACTCAAGAAAAGATATAATAGAAAAAATGAATAATTTTTTTGGATACAACGTTATTGAAAAAATTAAGTTTGCTAGTTTTAATGATGAAAAAGATTTTATATCAAAAGAAAATATCAAAAAGGATAATGTGACAATTAGTAAATATAAAAAGAAAATTCAAAGTGTTAAAAATGAAAAAATTAAGAAATCTTTAATTGAACTAACAAAAGTATTTAAAAAAAAATGAAAAAACTTTTAATATTTCTCTTATTTTTCTTAGGGTCAATTATTAACTTAAATGCAGAGAGTAAAAGAATTTTTTCGGGAAATCTAGACGCAAAAATTAATATCATTGTCTATGAATCCTTAACATGCAGTCATTGTGCAAATTTTCATAAAAATGTTTATCCACAACTCAAAAAGGATTATATAGATTCAGGATTGGCAAAAATCGAGTTTAGACATTTTCCTTTAGATATTGCGGCATTCAATGCCGCGAAAATTGCTCAATGCGATCAAGATCAAAGTTTGAAAATTCTTGAAAGTTTATATTTCAATCAGAAAGATTGGATTAAAGGAAGCACTATAGAAGAAATAAATTTCAATCTAAAAGAATTTATAAAAAAAAAAGATTTAAAAATAAATTTTGAAAGTTGTATATCTAATAAAGAAATCGAAGATTTTATTTTAAATGATCGAATCGAAGGAGCAAAGAATTTTAAGGTGAATGCTACTCCTACGATAATTATTAATAATGAAAAGTTTGAAAAAACAATAAATTATAAAAATTTAAAAAAAACTCTTGAAAAACTGATATAAGTTTATCCATGGAGTTTAAAAAAATCCAACTAAATGGATTTAAATCTTTTGCTGATAAAACAAATTTTCTAATTGAAGAAGGTTTGACAGGAATAGTTGGGCCTAATGGATGCGGAAAATCAAATATTGTAGAGTCTTTAAGATGGGTTATGGGAGAAACTTCAGCAAAAAGTATGAGAGGTTCTGGGATGGAAGATGTAATATTTTCAGGAACCTCAAATAAAACATCAAAAAATATCGCAGAGGTTTCTGTTACTGTTAAAAATGAAAATGGTGAAGGTCCAATCCAATATAAGGAATTAAATGAAATACATATAAGAAGAAAAATTGAAAAAGATAAAGGGTCAAAATTTTTTATAAATGATAAAGAAATTAGAGCAAGAGATGCACAAATGTTTTTTGCTGACCTCTCCACTGGAGCTCACTCTCCATCAATGATAAGTCAGGGAAGAATTGGGGCACTAGTCACTGCTAAACCAACAGATAGAAGAGCAATATTAGAAGAAGCAGCTGGAATTTCAGGACTGCATGTTAGAAGGCATGAAGCTGAATTAAGATTAAGTGCTGCTGAAAACAACTTAAAAAGAGCTGATGAATTAAGAAGGCAACAAGAGCGTCAACTTGCAAATCTACAAAAACAAGCTGAAGAAGCTACAAAATTTAAATCAATTTCTGAAGAAATTAAAAAAATTGAGGCAGGCTTGTATTATTTGAAGTTATTGGAGATTGAAAAAGAAATTACAATTGAAAATGAAATAAACACTGAAGCAGATGGACAGGTCAGTGGTTATAATAATAAAATCAATGAACTCGAAAGACAAATAAAAATCGAAACAGATAAAGTTAATCCCTTAAGGGAAAAAAATATTGAAAATCTATCAAAAATTCAAAGATTAAATTTAGAATTAAAAACTCTAGAAGAAGAAAATACTAGGATTCAAGATGAAATTGAGGCTATAAAAAAATCACTTGAGACAATTGATGAAGATATTAACAGAGAAAAAGGAATTGTTATTGATGCAAACTCTAACGTGAAAAGACTTAAAGAAGAAAAGAATGATCTTATAGAAATAGATTCAAAATATTTTGAAACTGAAAAACTTTCGAATGAAGAACTAGAAATTGCTAAAGATAAATTAGATCAAGAACAAAAAACAGTTGATAATGTAATAAACAACGTAGCTGAAGCTACTTTAACTGTAAGCTTGGGGCCAGTTAATAATGTAAAAAATACAATAAATAGAGCTAAAGAATTTTTGGAAAATAATGATATTAACCAAGCAATAACTTTGCTGGATAGATGCAATATTGAATTAGATAATTTTTTGAAAGAAATTAAAGATGATAATATTAGAAGAGAATTGTTAAGCATTAATGAAAAATCTAAAAATATTAAAAATCTTCAGGAAAAATATGCAGATGCATACAGCAAAAATCAATCTATAAAAAAAGAGTCGATAAAAAGAAATGAAAGAATAAAAACCATAGAGACAGAAATTGAAAGTTGGAAAAACCTTTTGATTAATTCTGAGAAAATGGTAAATGAATTAACTGAAAGAAAAAATAAACTTACTTCTCAATCTGAAAAATTAGAAAGTCAACCAAAAACTCAAGCTGAAAAAAAGGGACAAATTTCAGAAAATTTAAGAATATCTGAAAAAGAAAAGAATGATAATGAGATTATTATAAACCAAACAGATGAAAAAATTGAAAATTTAAGAGAAGAACTAAATAAAATTCAGGAAGAATCAATTCAAATTCGTGAAAGAAAAGCAAGCTCTAGTGCAACCATAGAAGGTCTTAATAAAAGAAAAGTAGATTTATTAGACAGAATTGATTCGGAGTTAAATTTGAATGAAAATAATATTTTAGAAAATTCAAATTTAAATGGAGTTGAGGAATTGCCTATTGCAGTTGACCAAGAAGATTTATTAGATAAAAAAAAACAAGAAAGAGAAAAGCTCGGTTCAGTAAATCTAAAGGCTGATGAGGAAACGAATAAATATGAGGTCGAAATAAAAAAAATGGAACAAGATCGTGCGGATCTTGTCACTGCAATAGTTAAATTAAAAGATAGTATTAGTGAACTTAATCAGAAAGGAAGAGAAAGACTAATAAGAGCTTTCGAAAAAGTAAATAGAAAATTCAATGAAGTTTATACA
>MDSZ01077471.1_pt1 | contig 11174 bp, 10 predicted proteins | sample 811201 | NCBI WGS metagenome assembly MDSZ01 (sample SAMN05326647, study PRJNA326480) | marine metagenome | isolation source: seawater | place: Indian Ocean: North | collected 2010 | reverse complement strand
ACACCTTTTAAAAAAGAACTGTATATAATGAGTTTATTATGGTCTACAAGTGCATTTTTTAGCTTTAAACTAGGGAGCTAATTTATTTTTATTGGTTTAGGGTCAATATGAATAGTTTCTGTAATTTATGTGGTAAAAAAGCACAGTAGTTTTGGGATCTATACTTACATCTAATCTTTTTAGAAAAATCATTGCGGCCCTTTCGGGTTTGTTTTTAGTAGTTTTTCTTATTGGGCATCTTTTGGGGAATCTTCAGCTTTTCATTCCGGGGGAGTATGGGAAAACAAGGTTTAATGAGTATGCTCTTTTTATGACTACAAACCCAATAGTAAATGTTTTATCTATATTAACTTATTCATCGATAATACTACATATTTTTATTACTTTTTATTTAGCATTCAAATCAAGTCAAGCAAGGCCAGTACAATATGCTGTCACAAGTGGGAATTTAAATAGCTCTTGGAGCTCAAAAAATATGTCTCTTTTAGGAGCGTTTATTTTGTTTTTTATTATCATACATATGAAAAGTTTCTGGTTTAAAATGCATTTTGGTGAGATGCCATATCAATATCTTGATGATGGTACAAAAATAAAAGATTTATATCAGGTTACAACAAGCGCTTTCAACAATCCTTTATATACTTTTTTTTACGTTTTTAGTATGATAGTTTTATCATTCCATCTAAGACATGGAATTGAGTCGGCAGTGCAAACAATGGGGCTAAATACATTGCGTTATAAAACTTTACTTAAAATTATTTCTGGTGGTATTGCTATTATTATTCCAGGAGTATTTGCTTCAATCCCAATTTTTCTTTTCATTCGGCAGTTATGATTCTTAATAACAATATTCCAGAAGGTCCTTTGGCTGAAAAGTGGACAAATTATAAATCTCAAGTTCCTCTTGTAAGTCCCTCAAATAAAAGGAACATTCAAATATTAGTCGTAGGAACTGGTCTTGCTGGAGCATCAGCATCAGCTTCTTTAGCTGAAATGGGATATAAAGTAAAAACTTTTTGTTTCCAAGATAGCCCTAGACGAGCACATTCTATAGCAGCGCAAGGTGGTATTAATGCAGCAAAAAACTATCAAAATGATGGGGATTCGGTTTATCGTTTGTTTTACGATACAATCAAGGGAGGTGATTATAGATCGAGAGAAGCAAATGTATATCGTCTTGCTGAGGTAAGCGCCAATATTATAGACCAATGTGTTGCTCAGGGTGTCCCCTTTGCAAGAGAGTACGGGGGTACGTTAGACAATCGATCTTTTGGTGGTGTTCAGGTATCGAGAACGTTTTATGCGAGAGGGCAAACCGGGCAACAACTACTTCTAGGAGCTTATGGTGCATTAAGTAGACAAATCTATAAAGGTAATATCCAAATGTATAATAGACATGAGATGCTGGACATTGTCAAAATAGATGGAAAAGCAAGAGGTGTCATAGTTCGAAATTTGGTAACTGGTGAATATCAAAGTCATTTTGGACACGCAGTAGTTCTAGCGACAGGAGGATATGGGAATGTTTATTATTTATCTACAAATGCAATGGGCAGTAATGTGACAGCTGCTTGGAAAGCACACAAAAAGGGGGCTGTCTTTGCAAATCCTTGTTTTACACAAATTCATCCAACATGCATTCCTGTTTCTGGTGATTATCAATCAAAATTGACTTTAATGTCAGAGTCTCTTCGAAATGATGGCCGAATCTGGGTCCCGAAAAATAAAAATGACAAGCGCTTACCTAAAGATATACCAGAAGACGAAAGGGATTACTATTTAGAAAGAAGATACCCAGCATTTGGTAACCTTGTTCCAAGAGATGTTGCTTCTAGGGCTGCAAAAGAAAGATGTGATGAAGGATATGGTGTTGGCTCAACTGGTTTAGCTGTATACTTAGATTTTGAAGACTCTATAAATAGATTAGGTAAAGAGGTTGTATCATCAAGATATGGTAACCTTTTTGAAATGTATGAAAAAATAACAGGCGATGATCCTTACACTACACCGATGCGAATATTTCCAGCGGTTCATTATACTATGGGTGGCCTATGGGTTGATTATGATCTGATGACTTCTGTACCAGGACTGTATGCTATAGGGGAATGCAATTTTTCTGATCATGGTGCAAATAGACTTGGAGCATCTGCATTAATGCAAGGTCTTGCAGACGGTTATTTTATTTTACCCTACACAATAGGGAAATACTTGTCAAAGGATATTAGAACCAAGCCAATAGATACTAGGCACGAGGAATTCAGAAAAGCAGAGTCCAATGCTAAAGAAAAAAACAAAAAACTTCTTCAGAATAATGGAACTAAATCAGTAGAAAATTTTCATCGTGAACTCGGTAAAATTGTTTGGGACTATTGTGGGATGTCTAGAAATAAATCTGACCTGAAAGAAGCAATAAAAAAGATAAAACAATTAAGAAAAAATTTCTGGGCAAAGGTAAAGGTTCCGGGTGATGACAGCTCTTTTAATCCTGAATTAGCTAAAGCAGGAAGAGTAGCAGATTTTTTTGAACTTGGTGAATTAATGATGATAGATGCTTCTGAGAGGAATGAATCTTGTGGTGGTCATTTTAGGGAAGAATATCAAACTCCCGAAGGGGAAGCACTAAGAGATGATGAAAACTATACTTTTTCTTCTGCATGGGAATACAATGGAGACAATGCTCCAGTACTTCATAAAGAAGAATTGATTTTTGAGAATGTAAAGCCATCACAGAGAAGTTATAAATAATATGGACAATCTAAGTTTAGTATTAAAAATATGGAGACAATCAAGCCCATCAGAAGATGGAAGATTTGAAACATATAAATTGAAAAATTTAAATACTCATATGTCTTTTTTAGAGATGATAGATGTTTTAAATGAACAATTAGTAAGCGATGGGATAGAGCCGGTTGCTTTCGACCATGATTGTCGCGAAGGAATATGTGGCATGTGTTCTATGGTAATTAATGGTCGCCCTCATGGACCTTTAAAAGGTACCACAACATGTCAGTTGCACATGAGGCATTTTCAAAATGGGGAAACAATTACTATTGAGCCTTGGAGAGCCAAAGCTTTTCCGGTTATAAAAGATTTAGTTGTAGACAGATCTTCTTTTGATAGAATAATGCAAGCGGGAGGCTATGTTTCCGTAAATACTGGAAGTGCGCCGGATGGTAATTCTATTCCTATTGCAAAAGATATTTCAGAAAAAGCTTTCGATGCCGCGGCTTGTATTGGGTGCGGGGCTTGCGTTGCTTCTTGTAAAAACGCTTCAGCTAGTTTATTTGTATCAGCAAAAATATCTCAGCTGTCATTGTTACCACAAGGACAACCTGAAAGAGAAGAAAGAGTTGCAAAGATGGTATCAAAGATGGATGAAGAGGGTTTCGGACATTGCACTAATACTGGTGCATGTGAAGCTGAGTGTCCTAAAGAAATTTCTGTAGAATATATTAGAAAAATGAATTGGGAGTTTAATAGGAGCAGTCTTAAAGGATAAATAGGTCTATACTTTTTCTACTTCAATCTAAAGTTTACAGGGATAGATATCCAGACGCCCACAGACCTTTCCCGTTGTTTTGCTGGACGGAAACGAGTATTGCGTATTGCTTCCATCGCGGCCTCATCTAAACCTGTATTCGGGACGCCTTTAAGTATGAGGGTCTCTTTAACCCTACCTTTTTTATCAATAAAAGCTTGTACAACTACGACTCCTTCAATTCCAGCTTCTTGAGCGATTTCAGGATATACTGGTCTGATTGGTGTTATAGCAACAGGGGGGTCATCATAAGGAATAAATTTTACCTTTGGGCCTGATGGAGGCGGTGGCGGGGCATCAAGATTGGAAAAATCATCAAAGTCGAGTTCATCCAATGTTAAATCTTCTGCAATATCTTCATCATCAGAAGGAACTGGAATAGAAGGTCGAGCAGGTGGTGGCGTATTATCGATTTGTTCTGTCTGTGGGATATCAATGCTTTCAATCTCAATTTGTTTTATTTTTTCAAACTCCACGGTTGCTAAAAATCGAGGAAAAAGTAGGAATGAAATTGTAACTAAAATTATACCACAAAGTATTGCTATGCGAACTGTTATAGGGTATTGGTGTTGTAATGGATTTGTTTTTTTCACTAGTTTACTAGTGTTTTGGTAGAATAATTCAATTTTAGAGCATCTGCATCTCTAAGTTTCTCATGAACCCCAGATATTTGTTCCATTTTTGCTTCTTCATCTGCTTTTAGTGAAATAACAATCTGCGGATCTGATGCGCGTTTTTCGTATATAATGTTTGCAATGTCTTCGATATTAAACAACCGATCATCAATCGAAATTAGACCATCTTTTGAGATCCATATATGTGAAGTATGACGCTTTGATTTTAATTTTTCTATTCTTTTAGCTTTAGGCAATTGCACAGGAAGCCCGGAGTATTCTCTTAAAACTGTAGTAACCATAAAAAATATTAAAAGCATAAAAATAATATCAGGCATAGAAGAGGTTGGGATCTCACTTGAGATTTTAGTCTTTTTCTTAAATTTCATTTATTCACTATTAGCAATAGATATTCTTTTTGCATCTGCTATCTTTAATTGATCAATAACCCTTACATAGTCATTGTAGGATGTTTTTGGATGTGCTTTAACTGATACGATTAGATTAGTATTTTCTCTTAGTTTTCTACCAACTATTTTACTGATTTGTTCGGTTGGCGTTGGCTCTTCATCTAGCAACACTTTCCCTTGTGAATTGATCAAACAATTGAGAATGTTTTCTTTTCTGATCTCAATTTCGACATCTCCAGCAGGCGGTAGAACAATACCTAAACCTTTATCAGTATCTATTGTAGTAGTCACTAGGAAAAAGATTAACAATAAAAAAGCAATATCTGCCATAGATCCAGATGGGATTTCGCTAGTTCTTAGTTTTCGTTTGCGAGCCATAGAAAATAAAGTTTTTTATTTTTTGGTTTCTAGTTCCTGAAGGTGGTCTACTAGATTAACAGACTGCTCTTCCATATCAAGTACAAGAGAATCAATTCTAGAAACAAATACATTTTGTAGAGTCTGAATGATCATTGCAACTACCAGGCCAAAAGCAGTAGTTAAGAGTGCTTGTGATATCCCGCCAGCAACAACTGCAGGAGAAATATCGTTTGCAGCTTTTATGGCATCAAATGCTGCAATCATTCCAATCACAGTACCAGTAAAACCAAGCATAGGTGCAATAGTGATAACAGCATTTAGCCATATCATGTTCTTTTCAAGAAAAGCCATCTCAATTGCTCCTGTATCTTGAATTGATTTTTCAACATCTTTAAGGCCCCTATGAGTTCTAGATAAACCAGCATGAAATATTGCAGCTACAGGACCTTCAGTATCAGAGCAAATTTGTAAAGCTTTGTCGTTATCTCCTGAATCTAAAGCTTCGGTTACATCTTTGAATAGGTTTTGGGTATCTACCTGCGATATAACCAACGAATAAAATCGCTCAATAGCAAATCCTAAGCCAATTAACAAAGCGCCTAGTATAGGCCACATAAAGTTTCCGCCATCATGAAAATATTGTACCATTTAAATTCTCCGTTTCTAATTATTAAAAAATATTCTAAGCAATCCGCTTAATTTAATTCAATGATTGAATGAATGCATCTGCTTGATCAAAGTGTTTAAGGGTCTCTTTTATTTGACTATCCATCTTAAGTTTTATGCTGGCAGCTTTATCTTTACCCCATCTAGCGCCTGCGATTTCTCCTTTAATATAGTTGTAAATAAAGGAAATATCTTTTGATAATGAATCAGATACAAAGTCTATAGAATCTTGCTTCAGATATTCTAAAAAATTTAAATAAATTTCATCTGTTACGTTCCAAGACTCTTGGAAAAGGTCAAAGGAGTTAAGTTCATCTTGGTGCAATGAAGCATATTCTATTGCAAAATTTAGTACGGGTCTTTTTGGGCTACGAATCACATTCGCTGTCTCACTAGAATATCCTTGCTTGTAAGGGATGTATACATCCGGGGTGATACCTCCGCCGCCGTATACTACTCTACCAGAACGAGTTTTAAATTTAGGGCGAAGAGCTTTTAGGCTATCAATTTTTGATTCACGGTCAGCAGCATAAAGTTCACGATAATAAGCTAATTCATTTCCATCTTCGTAAGGTCGTTGTATAAGCCTCCCACTAGGGGTAAAATATCTAGCAATGGTAACCCTCACAGCGCCTCCGCTTTCTAAGGGGAGTTGTCTTTGAACCAGTCCTTTCCCAAAACTTGTTTCTCCAACAACAAGACCTCTGTCTAAATCTTGAACCGCACCAGAAACAATTTCACTAGCACTTGCAGAACCGCGATTTATAAGCACAATTAATGAAAAATCATTTCTGCCCTTTGAAGGTTTTGCTATAAAAACTTGGTTTGATTCTTTTATTTTGCCTTTTGTGTATACCAGAGTATCAGCTGTAGTTATAAATTGGTTACAAATTGCCGCAGCTTGCTCTAGGTATCCACCGCTATTTCCTCGCAAATCAAAAATCAGACGTTCCATTCCAGAGTTTTCAAGTTTATCAAGAGCCTTAACAACCTCTTTTTCGGTAGTCGCTGAAAAGCGTCTCAAAGAAACATAACCTGTTATATCATCTAACATAGTAGCAGCACCAACACTGTAAATCGGAATATCATCTCTAATTATGGTCACGTTAAATGGTTTTCTAACTCCTATTCGATTAACTGTAATCTCCACCTCTGTTCCTTTGCGACCTCTTAATTTTTTGAATACTTCATCTTTTGTTATTTTGTAAGCATCCTCACCATTAATTTTCGTTATTTTATCACCTGGCATTAAACCAACAACATCTGATGGACTGTCAGGTACTGGAGATATTACAGTTATGTAGCCATTTAGTATATCAAATTCGATCCCGATGCCCTGAAATTTCCCTTTAAAGAGTTCGTCAATATCTTCTTGATCTTTGGCAGGAATATACATCGAATGTGGATCTAACTCTTCCATTAGTCCATGAAATGCCCCATCCATTAGTTTCTCCATGTCAACGCTATCAAAATAGAAATGATTAACGTATGATATTATTTGATTCAGCACTTTAGTTTTATTTCTCAGTACGCGATATATGTTTTGGCTGTTTGAAAAAAGCAATGTTCCTGTTATTAATGAACCAAAAAGAAAGCCAATAATTAAGGGCACAAGAATAGATCGGAAATTTGATATTGGCTTTTTCATAGTAATTTTTGTTTTATAGGCCGATATAGAGCATTGTTCTAAATGTAACGCCTTGAATTGCAGCAACAGGAGAATCGCCTATTAAAGTCCGCCCGTTTAACTTCCAACTTCCATTTCCAATAGTACCCTTATTAAACCCGACACTTATTCTAAGACCCATTCTCTCTAAAAATTGCCACTTCATTGCAACATATGGTTGAAAGTTGAAGAAGGTCGCACTTACATCTCTTAAAAGGCTTGGGACTGCATCAGGCCTGAGAGTTTTATCATTTAGATCTGTAACTGGAACATAAAGAACTCCATCAACATAATTACCGTAAACATTTTCGAAAGATGTTCCCCACTTAGGGGTGCCACCCTGTTGTTCGATAGCTATATTTACTCTCGCTAAACCCATTAATGCACCGCCAGATATTTCAAGATCTTGAAGAACGGGCATTACATATTCTACCGAAGCTGCTCCCAGGGCAATACTGAATTTTGCATCGATTGTAGGACTGTAATCTGCAGTGTAGGGTGCAGATGTTTCCCCTCCTTGGTATCCATCAACATTATCCTCAATGTAAACAGTTATTGAAGGTATGGTGCTTATACTAGACGCACCGAGGCCAGCATAGCCGCCTACTCGCCACTTGCCAGTAACATGAGCAAAGCCTTCTCCTCCATGAATTATAAAAGGTGAATCAAAATCTTCGGTTTTTAAACCTAATTTATTCAGGTTGGAAGCTCCAGGAATAGAATCAAGAGAAATATACATAGGGCTATAACCTATCCCGCCACCGAAGAAGTCTTCGACTGGATATCCAAACTGCCCTGAAGCGAGCGATAAATTTAAAAATATAAATAAAGCTTTTGTTTTCATTATTATCCGTTTTCCCCTAGGTAGAACAATTTATGTATCATCTTTTAAATTAACGAAGAATTTATTGAAAATAATTGATATAGATGTTTAAAAAATAACTAAACGGGCTTTTCCTTGAAAAAGGTAGAATTTAACCTTAATTTTAGGAGTAAACGAGGTAAGGGAGAGGAATCATAATTTGTCTCCCTAAATAAATATTTCCAAATTTGGGTTAAATTATGGTGTCAACCACATCTTTACATAATAATGCGGGTTATTTCAATACCCTAGTTTTTCTGTTAACATTTACTTCATTAATTTACTGTGAAGAAACTATAAAGTTTCAAAACATCTATGATCTTGATGGAAATGGTGTCAGCGAATCGCTACTATTAAACTCTGGAGAGCATTCGATAAGTTGGGTAGAAATTATTGACTCAAAGGTAGAAGAATTGCTGTGGAGCTTTGATTTACCAGCTGGGGGATCATTTTTAGACGCTGAATTAATGGATATTAACGATGACGGATATCCAGAAATAATTGTAATAGCTAGAAGTTCTCTTTTCTCACTCAACCAAAACTGGCTATACGTATTCATTGGGAGCGAAGCTATATTTCAGAATGACCCAATAACCGCAGATTATCTTTCTTTAGATCTAGGTACTACAATAAGACCTCTTAATATTTCAAAAATTTCAGGTGAAAAAAATCAGATTGCTGTTGCTTTTGGTACTCCCATTCGTAAAGCTATGATTTTCAATATTTCTATTAAAAATAGAAATTTAATGATAGATAAAGTTAAACTATTAAAAGCTCAAATAATCGAAAATGGATACGGGCATATTTATGCTAGTGGTTTTGAAAATAACAACAAAAGATATTTTGCAATTTTATCCCCTGAAAATAATAAAATAAAAACCGCAGTGTTTGACATGGAATCAGGGGGAACACTTTTAAAATCAGATATCTTCATAGTTGGTGATGCAACATATCTTATTGGTGCAGGTATTCAACCATATAAAAGTCAAGATGGAATATCGGATGGCCTTATTGTTCCTTATGGATCAGACGATGTCTTTCTTTTACAGGTTAATGATTCAGAAGTAGTATTTAACAAAACAGACATAATTTCTGGGGAAATACCCGAAGTAGTAAACTATGATGGTGGAGAAATAAAAAAGAAAAAGATAAAAAAGGAACCTTTAAGTAATCAAAATAAAGATATTAGTACAAACAGTTTTCAAGGAAAAGCCACGAACAGTTTAATTCCTCCAGAACCTATGCCAGTTGAAAATAGTGAAAGATTAGATTTTAATAAAATTACAAGTTTGCCCTTTGATTACAAGGAAACACAGCTCAAACAAAAAACTCCGATTAAAAATAAGAAAAATGACTTTGGACTATTAACGCCTACTATTGGAGACTATCTTTCATCGTTAAAACAGAATTCTAACAAGGAAGAAGAAAAGGTAATAAAAACAACAATACCTGATTTAAATCAAGAAATGAATAGTGAAATCATTGCGGAAGAAGCTGGCTTTGAAAAGGTGGACATTGATTTATATAACCAAAATGAAGAAAGTTCACCAGCGGACATCCAAAAACCACCTTCAATGGATGAAGAAATTTTATCCTTCCCAAACGCAGTCAAAGAAAATATTGCTTTTAGGCCAATGGTTAATGATTCAAGCCTATTTAAATCAGTTGAAGGGGAAATTGATTTATATTACGTAATGGCAATAACGCCATCAATATCCAAATCTAAAGATAGGTACGTATTTGATGGAGAAGCGCCATTTGGTGTTTCAGTTAATCAGATTCCGCAAGTGGGAGAAGCCAGTCATTTTCAACATTCCATATCTGCAAACTTAAATGGATTACGACCGGGCGAAACTTTTGATTTCGCATACTCACTTAGAAAAGTGAGCGCAGATAGTATTGCCACAATAGTTATGGTCCATGATTTACAAACAAATGTATTTTTTGTTTCTGTGCTACCATCACATGATTCACTTTCCCAATCGTATCAACCTGAGTCATTTGATCCTACACTTTTTGAATTCCCCAATTACTTCTTTGAGGGATTTCCAACTTCTTTGGGCATGGATTTTGCTGATAGATTAATTAGGTTTTCATTCGATGGAAGTTCTGATAGTCTCGCACATAAAGGTATATATCTTTCTTCAACAACACCGTCTTTTCCTCCTCAGTCACTAGCACTTTTTATGGATGAAGGAAAACTCCAAGCTATTAGGGGTGAAGTAATCGTTAGGGAAAATGGCTCAAAAAAAATAACCACTGAGTTTGACCTTTCTGGAAGTATAAAACCAAGTGTCATGTTTTCACATCTGTTGAAAGAAGAATTCCCTGATTCTTTAAAATTTCAATTATTAAAAGATGGTTCAATAAAAAAACCACTTTTCGGACCACAAGGAAAACTTCCAAAAATTACGCGTGCTGAGCGACTACCTGATGCACAATCTGATCAAATAGACCCTGAAATTCCGGTAGTACCTGTGCAAAGCATAGTGCCAAAATCTGAGAAGTTCACCCCTGTTTTGCTATCATCTGATGATGAATTAGATCTAATAAAGGGTAAACGTACGAGCACAGTTAATAAATCAAAAAAATTCTATACCGTAGATGATTCTTTAAAATTAGAAAAGGCAAAAAGCTTAATGGAAGCCGATGACATTGGTAATAAGCAGCAGGACGAACTAGCTCAACCAGCTCCGGAAATGTCTCAAGAAAAATCATTGGTTCCAAAACCAACAATTCCAGACCAAAATCCAATTTCAGATATCGAAAGTGAGTTGCCCCCACCCAATGAGAATTCTTCTAAACAAGAAGAAAGCACCGAAGAAGAGATTCAGGATAAGAGTTTATCAAAGGAAGAAGAAAGCACGAAAAAAGAAATTCAAGATGATAGTTTCTCTACAAAAAACAAGGACACTAAAGCGAAAGTTCAAGACGAGAGTTTGCTTAAAGAAATAGATGCTAAAAATAAAAACACATCTGAGGATAATTGATAAAGCGAGAAAATAAAAACTAATATGATGTATTTTAGTGTTTTTTATTTAATTACTTGGTTTTTTTT
>MDSZ01017044.1_pt1 | contig 11174 bp, 10 predicted proteins | sample 811201 | NCBI WGS metagenome assembly MDSZ01 (sample SAMN05326647, study PRJNA326480) | marine metagenome | isolation source: seawater | place: Indian Ocean: North | collected 2010 | reverse complement strand
GACTCTATGTTTTTTGTCTCATATATCCATTCTTTAATTTCTCTTGTAATATCGTCTCCATTAATATCCCTGAGTATCATATGGTAATTATTTTCATATAGACCAATTGTTAATCTTTTTTCAATATTTTTTTTTGCCTCTTGTGTTTTAAGTATTTCCATCAGAGGTTTTCTTGGAACAATCTCATCAATAGCAGGTATAATTAAAAGGGTTCTAGATTTTAAGTTATTAAAATAATTTTTAGCATAAATAAATGATTCATCCATTAATTTTACAATTCCATTCATACTCCTCAATTTTGGTTCATGGATAAATAGTTTATCCTTTGATAGTTCTTTTAGCATTTTTTGATTATTTGATGGTTTTACAGAAACATATGAGGAACCACGTATTTTTAAATTTGGTAGTAATTTACTTATTGCACTAAGTAAAACACTTTTTATTTTATTTTTTTCAGAAAAGTTCCAAATTGCTGGAGCAATTAAAATTACACCATCAACGTGTATTTCATATTTAAGTATTGTAGATAATACAATCGCACCTCCCATACTTTCTCCGAGTATAAAAATTTTTTTATCCTTATTATCTTTTTTTAGTTTCTTTAAAAAATATTTTACATCCTGCATATGAATTTCAAGGGGATACCACTCACCTCTATCATTATTTTTACCAAAACCTCTTAGATCAATCGCAAATGTTGAAATACCAAATTTTGATAGAAAGGTTGCTGGTGTTTTAAAAGAGTTTGAATAATCATTATAACCATGAACTGCCAGAATAATTGCTTTTTCACTATTTAGTGCATCCCATTGTTTAAATGAAAAATTATAATTTTTACTCTCTAAAATTGTATTTGGTTTATAATTATCTTCCAAATTAGAGCAAGAGGATAAAAAGATAAGTAAGGTTAAAAGCCTTATTTTTTTAATAGATTTATGAATATTTCCTCTAAATCGGTTTCTTTGGTTGATATATCTTTTATCTTATTTTTCACACCTTCAAATTTTTTAATCAAGTCGGTAACACTTATTTCATTTTTATTAAATTTTAAAACTACTGAATTTCGATTGATTTTTATACAATACTTTTTCAATTTTTGAGGAATTTTGAAATCATCATTGTAAAATTCAAGAATCAGTCTTTTATAATCTAGTAAAGATAGTAAATTATTTTTCTTATCACATGCAATTACTTCCCCGTTGTCAATGACTGCTAATTCATCACAAAGTATTTCAGCCTCCTTAAGATAATGTGTTGTAAGTATTATTGTAGTACCTGCCTTATTAAGTTTTCTTATATAATCCCATAATTTATTTCGAAGTTCTACATCAACACCTGCTGTTGGTTCATCAAGTATAATAATTGGAGGATTATGAACCATGGCCTTGGCGACCATTAAACGTCTTTTCATACCTCCCGATAAACTTCTTGAATAAGCGTTTGCCTTATCTTTCAAATTAAGATTCTCAAGAATCTCTGAGCTTTTTCTTCTATTCTTTCTTATACCATACATACCTGCCTGATTTTCCATCACCTCCATTGGTGTAAAAAATGGATCAATATTAATTTCCTGTGGAACAATACCCAAGTTTCCCCTTATAGTTTTTGGTTCTTTATCTAAATCTAAGTCAAAGACTTTCACTGTTCCAGAAGTTTTATTTACCAATCCTGCTAAAATATTAATAAAAGTACTTTTACCTGCACCGTTTGGTCCAAGTAGACCAAATATAGAACCTTTTCTGATAGATAAATTAATTCCATTAAGAGCAAAAGTTCCGTTTTTTTTGTATCTCTTAACTAAATTACTAACCTCTATTATTTTTTTTTTCATTATTTATAATTATTCTTAAAAGATTTATGATTATTTAGAATTTATCCTTATGAATATGAATTTTCAAACAGAATTAAAATATATAGATGGTGATTCAGTGAGTTGCGATGGAGGTAATAATTCCTCGTCCCATCCTTTAATTTTTTTAGACCTATCTTCGGGTGAAGAAATCATATGCCCATATTGCAGCAAAAGATTTAAAAAAAAATGAATGAAAAGGAGAGTCAGCTTATATTAGTAGATGGCTCCGGCTATATTTTTAGAGCATATTATGCACTTCCACCCATGTTTACTTCAAAAGGTATTCCAGTTAATGCAGTATTTGGTTTTACTAATATGCTGTTGAAGTTGGTTGAAGATACACAAAAAGAGCAAGGTGGAGGTGTAAGAATTGCAGTAATTTTTGATGCAGCTAGAAAAACCTTTAGAAATGATATTTATCCAGATTACAAAGCCAATAGATCTGAACCACCAGAAGATTTAATACCTCAATTTGAATTAATTAAAAAAGTGCCTTTAGTTTTTAATTTACCATCGATTCAGTCTGAAGGTTTTGAGGCAGATGATTTAATTGCATCTTACGCATATGAAGCCAGTAAACTTGGACAAAAAGTAGTAATAATGTCATCAGATAAGGATTTAATGCAGCTTATTAAACCTAATATTTCAATGGTTGATCCAATAAAAAAAAAACAAATCACTGAAGAAATTGTACTAGAAAAATTTGGTGTAAAGCCTGAGAAAGTTATTGAGGTTCAAGCTTTAGCTGGTGATTCATCTGATAATATTCCTGGAGTGCCAGGTATTGGACCAAAAATAGCCTCACAGTTGATAAATGAATATGAAACAGTTGAGAATTTAATAGACAATCTAGAGAAAATTTCACAAGTAAAAAGACGAGAGTCAATAGATAAAAATAAGGAATTAGCTTTAATTTCTAAAAAGTTAGTCACACTTAAAACAAATGTCAATTTACCATTAAAAATAACTGAGTTAAAATTTAAACCATTAGATGTTGATAATCTTATCAAATTTCTAACTGAAATGGAATTTAACAGAATTAAAGCGAATGTTATTAGTAAATTTGGTGGTTCCGATAAAATAAATCATGAAACTAAAAATAATTTAATCATTGAAAAAATAGAAAGTGAAAGTTCAGATAAATCTAAATTTTATCATCCAGTAAATGAAAAAATTAATTATGAAAAATATGAGTTACTACAAAATAATGATTCATTAAATAATTGGAAAAAAAAGATTTATGATAATGGCATTGTAGCAATTGATTGTGAGACAACGTCATTAAATGCTGTGGAAGCAGAAATAGTTGGTTTTTCAATGTCAATTAATAATAGCTCAGCATGCTATATTCCACTTAAGCATAATATTAATCAGCAAATTAAGTTAAATGATTTCGTAAAAATAATTAAACCAATACTTGAGGATAGATCTATTTTAAAAATTGGTCAGAACATTAAATATGATTTTATTATTTTAAAAAGAATAGGTATTACCTTGGAGAATATTGATGACACAATGCTGATGTCATATGTATTACAGGCTGGAAAGAGGGGTCATGGACTAGATGAATTATCAGAAGACTTTTTATTTCATAACACCAAAAAATATAATGATATAACAACAATTAATAAAAAAAAAATACCTTTTGAACAAGTTGATATCAATTTAGCAAAAGAATATGCAGCTGAAGATTCAGATGTTACATATAGGTTGTGGGAAAAACTTAAACTATCTTTAATTGAAAACAAATTATTTGATTTTTATTGTTTTATAGAAAAACCACTTGTTAAAGTAATAGCAGAGATGGAACTTAGTGGTTTTAAAATTAATAATAAGCAATTAGAAAATTTATCAATTGAATTCTCAAAAAAGATAGTAGAGATTGAAAAAAAAATATTTTCTTTATCTGGAGAAATATTTAATGTTGGTTCTCCAAAACAGTTGGGAGAAATATTATTTCAGAAACTGAATATTCCTGGAGGGAAAAAGGGAAAAAGTGGTAATTTTCAAACAGATGTAAAAGTATTAGAGAAACTAAAAAATGAAAAATTTGAAATTGCATCATTTATTCTTGAATGGAGACAGTTTTCTAAATTGAAAAATACTTATTGTGAGGGATTAATTTCTAGAAAAAATTTAATTACTAATAGGATTCACACTTCTTTTGGAATGGCTAGTACTCTTACTGGAAGATTATCATCAAATGATCCAAATTTACAAAATATACCAATCAAAAATAGCGAAGGTAGACAAATCAGAAAGGCATTCATTGCTGAAAAAGGTTCAAAAATAATTTCTTTTGATTATTCACAAATTGAATTAAGAATTCTTGCACATGTAGCTAAAATTTCTACTCTAATCAAAGCTTTTTCAGACGATGAGGATATTCATACAGTTACAGCTATGGATGTATTTCATCTTGATAGAGAAAAAATTACTAAAGAATTAAGAAGGAAAGCAAAAATAATTAATTTTGGTATTATTTACGGCATTTCACCTTACGGCCTAGCATCGCAACTAGAAATATTAAATAGTGAAGCAAAAAATTACATGGAACAATATTTTAAAAAATATCCTGGAATCAAAGACTATATGGAAAAAACAATTAACGATTGTAGGAATAATAATTTTGTATCAACACCTTTTGGGAGAAGAATTTATATTCCATTTATTAATGATAAATTAGCAACCAGAAGAAATTTTGCAGAACGTTCAGCAATAAATGCGCCCATTCAGGGTGGTGCTGCAGATTTAATAAAAATTTCTATGTATGATATTTTTAAATTTTTAAAAAAAGAAAAACTTAAATCTAAGCTATTGTTGCAAGTTCATGATGAACTTTTATTTGAATGTCCTGAAGATGAAGTTAGTCTAATTAAAAATGAGGTTCCAAGATTTATGTCTGAATCTCACAAAAATCTCTTAAGTTTAAATGTTGATATAAAAGTTGAGTCTGGTATTGGTGATAATTGGGATGATGCTCATTAAGGATTTGATGCTAACTTGTGTAAATGTACGAGTATTCCTCTAAGTTTTTGAGCATCTTTAACTTCTTTGTCAAAAAAATATCTTACAAGTTTATCTTTTTTTCTAAGGTCAAAACCATCAGGATCTATTCCAATGATTTTCCATCCAATTGTTCGTAATTTCATTAAATTTTTTGCGTATAGATCGATTGATTTTTGATGTTCTTTGTTCATATGTTCAATAATACTTTGTTCCATTTCATTGTAATTTTTATAATTGGTACAAAGTAAATCTTTATTTTTAAACCACTTTACGTGAGCGAATCCCCCAATTAAATGTGCTGATTTGATTTTTATTACATAAAAATTCATATCACTGAAACTAGAGTATAATTTGGAAGCAGGATGTCTATTTAAAAATCTATTATGATGTGACAAATTTGAGGTTTTTTTTATCTCACCAATTAAAGTAACTCTTGGTCTAGACATAGGATCCTCATAATTTTCAAATTGTTTCTTAAATTTAGGAAAAAATTTATAAATCTTTTTTTCTTCACATAGCATCAATGAAACCCATTTTTGATTTTTTATATTAGTAGTATGTTCAGATAAATCAGATAAAAGAACTATTGGAGAGGTATCGTAGTCGTATGCAACGAGTGTAAAAGTTGAATAAGGAAATTTATGGTTATAATTTATTTTTTTTTGTTTAAATGACTTGGGATCAAACTCTGTAGATAGATATCCTCTTGAGGCTGATCTAATTAACTGTCTTGTAGCGTAATTAATATTCATGTTAATATATAATCTAATTAATATTATATAAATATAAATAAAATGAAAAATTTCAAATATCTTTTAACTATTATAGTGTGTTTAATATTCTTTAATTTTAGCAATGCCAGAGCTGGTCTGACTTTTCATGGAGGATATACTTTTGAAACTTTTAAGGGTCAAAAAGTTGCAGCAGCTTATATATCAATATTTAATAATACTAAAAGTGATATTACTATTGAAGATGTTCAAACAATTATTTGTAAATCTGCAGAGATTCATAGCAGTATAATTGATAAAGATGTGATGAGAATGAAAAAAGAAAATTCATTGACTGTTAAAGCAAATGACCAATATTATTTTCAACCTGGAGGAACCCATGTGATGTTAATGGGTTTAAACAAACAACTCATTAAGGGAACATCCTTTATTCTTAAATTTAAAATTAGTAATGGTGATATTTTAGAGACTAAAATAATGGTATTGGATAATAAGCTTAGGGAAAATTTATTGGAAATAAAATGATTTCAAAAAGAATCTATGCCACTAGTGTGGCTCTAGAAGATAATGGTGTTGCAATTTTAGGAGAGTCAGGAGTTGGTAAATCCGACCTCGCTCTAAGATTAATTGATTCAGGGGGAACTTTAATTTCTGATGATATAACGTTATTCAGCAAATCAAATTGTGGAATAAACTTATATGGTATTGATGAAACCAAAGGACTAATTGAAGTTCGTGAGGTTGGAATAATCACCGTGCCTTATATTGAAGGTATAAAATTAAGATTAATTGTTAAATTAAAGGATTGTAATCTCGAGAGATTACCAAAACGAAACTATATGAAAATACTAGGCCAAAGCTTTCCAAAAATAGAGATAAACGGAAAAAACTCTTCATCAGTTGCTAAAATTAAAATAAAGTTAAATGAAATTAACGAAAAAATATAAGATACTTATTATCACTGGTTTATCCGGGGCAGGAAGAACAACCGCACTTAAAATACTTGAAGATATTGGATATGAGGCAATAGATAATCTGCCAACAGCACTAATTTCTAATATTCTCGATACAAATATTAAAAAGAGAATTGCAGTAGGTATTGATGTAAGAAGTAGAGGGTTCAATGCAAAAAAGTTAGCAAGCTTAATTTCTACAAAAAAGAAGAAAATTGATATCTCGGTTATTTTTTTTGACTGTGATAATGTAAATTTAATAAATAGGTTTAAAGAAAATAGGAGGGCTCACCCTTTGAAACTTGATCTTCCGATGGAAGATATGATTGATCGTGAAAGATCATGGCTTGAACCACTAAAAAAAATTAATGATGTATATATCGATACATCGGGTTTTTCCGTAAATGTTTTAAGAAAACAGTTAGAAGGAATTTTTAATATTGAATCTAGTTTAAAAATCAATATTAGGGTGATTTCTTTTGGTTACAAGTATGGTTTACCAAGAGAAGCAGATCTTGTTTTTGATATGAGATTTATCAAAAACCCTTTTTATAATAAAAAGCTATCAAATCTTACTGGAGAGGATGTAGAAGTCGAAAACTTTGTCAAAAAACAATTAAATTTTAATTTTTTTTTTGAGACCATAATCCCTTTTTTTGATAGAATTGTTAACGGGTATAAGGAAGAAGGTAAAAATTATTTGACGGTTGCTTTTGGCTGTACAGGAGGAGTACACAGATCGGTGGTTTCTGCAATTAATTTTTATTCTATTCTAAGAAAAAATGATAATCTGGAAGTTTATCTTGACCATAGAGATCTAAATAAATGATTGGTGTAGTATTAGTTAGTCATGCAAATATTGCAAAAGAATTCGTTAATGTACTTGAACACATTGTTGGCAAACAAGAAAAAGTTTATGCCGTTTCCATATTTCCAGATGATGATATGGAAGAAAAAAGAAATCAGATATTAGATTCTGTAAAGAAGGCTGAATCTGGAAGTGGAGTAATTGTTTTAACGGATATGTTTGGGGGGACTCCATCTAATTTAGCTTTATCTGTCATGGAAAATGAAAAAATAGAAGTAGTTGCAGGAGTAAATTTACCAATGCTAATTAAAATGATGTCATTGAGAAACAAACTTAAATTGAAAGAGGTAATTAAGAAGTCTCAAGAATCGGGAAGAAAATATATTAATGTAGCTTCTGCATTTTTTGAGGACAACAAAGATTGCAAGAAAAAAGATTAGAAAAAAAAATTCTTATTACCAATAGGCTTGGCTTACATGCAAGAGCTGCAGCAAAGTTTGTAAGTTTAACATCAAAATGTAAGTCAAAATTTATTGTAAAGAAGGGTAAAAATGTAGTAAATGGAACATCACTCTTAGGTTTAATGACACTGGCAGCTTCCAAAGGAACAGAGATACGCGTACAATGTATAGGAGAAAATGCAAATAACGATCTTTCAAAATTAATTGATTTAATAAAAAATAATTTTGGTGAGGAAAAACCCCTTTCTGAAAATATTAAAAAAGAAAAAATTATTAAAGGAATTGGAGTTTCATCTGGTTTTGCAATAGGAAATTGTATTTTAAAAAATGAATCTGTTTTATCGCATTCTGAATATAATATTTCAATATCTAGTGTTAAGAACGAAGTTATACGTTTAGAAAGAGCTGTAAAAAAAACAATCCAGGATTTAAAAAAAATTATAAAAAAAATTCACGTCTCTAAAAACGAAGTTTATGGTGAAATGAAATTAGTATTAGAGGCAAATATTTCAATAATTAATTCGTCCTCATTAATTAAAGATGCAAAAAAGAGAATTAGTAAGGACCTTATAAATGCTGAATTTGCAATAAATGAGGTATTAAATAAACACTTTAAAATCTTTAGGAAAATAAAGGATGACTACCTTAGAGACCGCTTTGATGATGTAAGAGATGTATGCATGAGGATTCTTAATAACTTGCAAAAAAAAAATAACTTCTCTAATAAAGCAAAAGCTAATCAGATACTAGTTTCTTTGGAACTTGGGCCAGCGGATCTTTTTACTGAATCTAAAACTAAATTTGTTGGATTAGTGAGTGGACTTGGAGGGCCTGAGGGACATTTTGCAATCGTAGCACGCTCTTTGTCAATTCCAACTATTGTAGGCGTTAAAAATATTTTAAAGAAGCTTAAAAATAACGAAGAATTAATTATAGACGGTGAAAAAGGTATTTTAATTACAAATCCAACCAATTCAACATTAAAAGCCTATAAAAAGAAAATTGAGGAGAAAAAGTATCAAGAAAAAAAACTTGATTCATTTGTAAATTTCATTCCTAAAACTTCAGATGGAAAAAAAATTAAAATTGAAGCTAACGTTGACAACGAAGAGGAAGTTAAAGAATCAGTTAAGAAAGGTATTGATGGTATTGGACTGTACAGAAGTGAATATTTATTTATGAATAAAAAAAGAATGCCAACCGAGCAAGAGCAGTTTTTGGCAATAAAAAAAACACTTAAATATTTGAAAGGTAAACCACTAACTATAAGAACTTTAGATGTGGGGAACGATAAAAAAGTTCCATTTTTAGAAAAGTTTCTCAATAAATCACCTAATCCAGCCCTTGGATTAAGAGCAATAAGATTAACATTAGCCTATCCCAAAATCTTTAAAAAACAATTATCAGCAATCCTCAGAGCTAGTTATTATGGTAATATTAGAATAATGTTACCGATGGTATCCAATGAGCTAGAATTAGTTGAAACAAAGGAATTAATCAAGGAAGTTGTAATTGAATTAAAGAGAAAAAAAAAGAAATTAAAAGTTCCTAAAATTGGAGTTTTAATTGAAACTCCAGCAGCTGCTTTAATTTCAGACTCACTTGGCAGACATTGTGATTTTTTTGCTATTGGCACAAACGACCTCACAATGTACACATTAGCAACAGATAGGGGTGATGAAGAAGTAGCAAATATTTATGATCCTACACATCCTTCGGTACTAAAATTAATTAAATTAGCAGCAATGTCTGCTCATAAAAATAACATACCAGTCAGCATATGCGGTGAAATGGCCGGAGATACGCTATTCACCCAAATTTTAGTCGGATTGAATGTGACATCCTTATCAATGGGTATTTCGAGCATTCTTAAAATAAAACAATTTCTTAGTAATTTTAGTTTTAATGATGCAAAAAAAATTTCTAATGAAATTTTGAAAGATCATGATAATGTCCTTATAAAAAAAAAATTGGAAGAATATAGAAACTATATTTCTAATAAAATAAAGTTAGGAGAAATATGACTGATTATAAAGTTAAAGACATATCATTAGCTGATTGGGGAAGAAAGGAAATCCAGATAGCCGAGACAGAGATGCCAGGTCTGATGCAGCTAAGAGAGGAATACAAAGGTTTAAAACCGTTAAATGGAGCAAGAATAGCAGGATGTCTTCATATGACTATTCAAACAGCTGTTTTGATTGAAACCCTAATTGATTTAGGGGCAACAGTTCGTTGGAGTTCGTGCAACATATACTCAACTCAAGATCAAGCTGCAGCCGCCATCGCTAGAGAAAATATACCAGTTTTTGCTTGGAAAGGTGAGTCTGAAGAGGAATTCTGGTGGTGTATAGAAAAAACTATTGATGGACCGGATGGATGGAAACCAAATATGATTTTAGATGATGGTGGAGACCTAACTAAGCTTATGCATGAAAAATATCCTGAATATCTTAAAAATGTTAGAGGTTTATCAGAGGAGACAACAACAGGTGTTCTCAGGTTAGTGGAGATGGAGAAGGATGGTTTATTAAAAGTTCCAGCAATTAATGTAAATGATTCTGTTACAAAATCTAAATTTGATAATAAATATGGATGTAGAGAAAGTCTGGTTGATGGTATTAGACGAGCAACTGATGTGATGATGGCTGGTAAAGTTGCAGTTGTTGCTGGTTATGGTGATGTGGGAAAAGGGTCAGCTGAAAGTCTAAGAAGTGCTGGGTGTAGAGTTTTGGTAACAGAGGTAGATCCAATTTGTGCTTTGCAGGCAGCAATGGATGGCTATGAAGTAACTACAATGAATAATGCTTCCAAAAAGGCTGATATTTTTGTTACTGCGACAGGAAATGTAGATGTAATTACGATTGACCATATGAGAGATATGAAAGATAGGAGCATAGTTTGTAATATTGGTCATTTTGACTCTGAAATTCAAGTTGATGCGCTAAGAAACCATAAGTGGAATAATGTAAAACCGCAAGTGGATGAAATAGAATTCCCTGATGGAAAAAAAATAATTTTGTTAGCTGAAGGAAGGCTTGTAAATTTAGGTTGTGCAACTGGTCACCCAAGTTTTGTTATGTCAGCCTCATTTTCAAACCAAGTTTTAGCACAAATTGAATTATGGAAAAATTTTAAAAATTACGAAAAAAAAGTTTATGTACTTCCAAAAAAGTTAGATGAAAAAGTTGCTAGTATTCATTTGGAAAAAATAGGAGCTATGCTTACAACTTTATCTAGCAAGCAAAGTAAGTACATCAATGTTCCAGTTGGAGGACCATTCAAATCAGATGAATATAGGTATTAAATTTTATTTATACCTTTTGTAGTAGAGTATTCGAAGTGTAGTGACTTATTTGG
>MDSZ01252041.1_pt1 | contig 11175 bp, 10 predicted proteins | sample 811201 | NCBI WGS metagenome assembly MDSZ01 (sample SAMN05326647, study PRJNA326480) | marine metagenome | isolation source: seawater | place: Indian Ocean: North | collected 2010 | reverse complement strand
GTCGAATAGGATGCCTTCCTTCGCCAACTGGTCGATGGCGAGAGTTTCATGGAACTGACTGCCATAGCAACCAACGTCCCGCTGCCCCAGATCATCGACGAGAAAGAATACGACGTTGGGTTTCCGTTTTTTCTCCGCGCCGAAGGTAAAGTTTCCCGGCAGTAAGGTTATAAGAATGAATGCAACTATCAGCGCTGAATATTTCATATTTATCTTATCTACTTTTTGGGTTCGCCATTTGTTGAAGGCAACCATTTGGCAAGTTCAGTTTTTTGTGGTGAGTACTTGGGGGTCAAGGCAAGATTTGTCCATTCATTCGGATCGCGTTCGTGATCATAGAGTTCCTGACCTCCGTCGCGATACCGGATATAGCGCCAGTTGCCCATTTGCACGGCATGATTATTTAATCCGTGGGTAATAACTACCGGACGCTCCCATTTCACTTCTGGATTCCGCAAAAGAGGCATAAGGCTTTGACCATCCAAACCTTTTCGTTTGGGTAGCCCACAAAGGTCGATAAGCGTGGGATAAATATCGATCAGGCTGACCGGCCGATGGCATATTTTATCTTTCGCCACGCCTTCAAGGTTGCGAGCGACCTTAAAGGGAGCTGAAAAAATAATGGGCGTCCGCGTGGAAACGTCCCACAAGGCATGTTTTCGCCAATGCTCCTTCTCCCCCAGATGCCAACCGTGGTCTCCCCACAAGACGACTATAGTGTTGTTCGCATGCCCACTGAGATCCAGAGCATCAAGCACCCGACCAATCTGGGCATCAGCAAAACTGATCGTGGCAAGGTAGGCTTGAATGGCTTTTCGCCACTGCTTGTTTGCGGTCACGTTTGCATGATCTCCATCCGGTTTCACCGCAAAGCTCCTCTCACCCGAAGGGTCGTAAACTTCCCGGGCCAGCTTCTTGCCAAAAGCCGGAAGGTCATCTAAGTCACCTATCTTGACCGGTGGAAGTTCAACATCAGCCAGCGGGTGCAGATCGAAATATTTTTTCGGAACCTTCCAGGGCAAGTGCGGCTTGGTCAGGCCATAGGCAAGAAAGAAGGGTTTCTTCTGAGGTTTCTTCAGTTCAGAGATAACCCAATCGGCAGTCTTTCCATCAAACATTTCACGATCGTAACAATCAAGAGAACCCCAAGGCGCCCAGGCAGACTTTGGCAAATCTTTGTCAGTTTTGTCGCGAGGCCGGCTGGAAGTAGTCGGCTTGAAATAGGCATCCCAAGAATCCCGGTCATAAGCGGAAGTGCCGTGAAAAATCTTTCCAGCGCCTCGAACAGAATATCCAGCAGCCCTAAAATACTGCATCAAGGTAACGGCATCCGGAAGCTTATCTCTAAGCTTCTCTCCATTTCCGTATACACCTGAATTATACGGGGCCACACCCGTTAAAAGACTAATCCGAGAAGGATTGCAAAGGGGTGCGGAGCAATAGGCTCGGGTAAAAGAAACCCCACGCTTTGCCAGCCGATCAATGTTGGGGGTCTTCGAATTGGGATGACCTCCTAGATGCCCAACCCAGTCGCGCAAGTCATCGACTGCGATAAAGAGCACGTTAGGACGAGCCAACAGATCAACTGCAAAAAAGGAAAGTAGTAGAAGGTACTTCAAAACGTTTACGGCTTGGGATCACCCTGCCATTTCTTGTTACGTCGCAGTCCATAATAAGGATAATAATCCCAAGGAGCATCCAAACCCAACGCTCGAGGATCTTTGGTATGAACAAGATGCTCCTGCAATTCGGCTGCCAGCTTCTTTTGGGTTTCGGCGTACTCGGGTTTGCCGGCAAGATTGACGACTTGGCCGGGATCTTTAGTGACATGGTAGAGTTCCTCGGCCGGACGCTTAGCGAAGGCAAGATTGTAAAATTGCTTGAAGTCAACTTTGTCCTTGTTGTCCATGAGAAGAGACTTGGTGGGCGAGGAATCAACTTCACCGAAGGGAATGTAGCGTGCACAGAATTCACGATCCGGATTTCCCGCCGGCCAACGTTCAGGTTTGTGATTCAGGATATACATGTAGTCCTTGGTGCGAATCGCCCGTGATGGATAACCCTTTCCTCCCTTACGACACCCGTCGTGACGCTCCATAGCAATAAAAGCAGAAACCCGAGCAACCTCAGGCTTGTTCTCAAAAATATCCTGTAAACTGGATGCAATCATCATATCAGGAACCACCAAACCGGCCGCCTTAAGAAAGGTTGGAGCAAGAGAACTCAGGTTCACAGGCCCGGGGAAGACGCGACCAGAATTCTTGATTCCTTTAGGCCAACGGATAGCAAGAGGGACACGTGACCCTTGATCATGAAGGCTCGCCTTAGCTCGAGGAAAGGGCATGCCGTGGTCGCTAGTCACCACCACTATGGTGTTATCGAGTTGGCCCGCTTTTTCCAAGGACTTTAAGGCTCGAGCAACCATTTGATCGAAATGCTCAATCTCAACGTAGTAGTCCAGGATATCACTCCGCACAACGGGATGGTCGGGGAAGATTTTAGGAACTATCACTTTGGCCGGGTCTTTACCTGTTCGCTTACCCGCACCCAGCTCAAATCCGCGGTGAGGCTCGCTTGTGCCCAGCCAGAAACAAAACGGCTGATCTTTCTTAACTTGCGCTAAAAAGTCATCGAAGTTAGCCGCATAATCAGTGTTTCTCATGGCTCTAAAAGGAGGTTTCAATCGGCGATCCTGAAATTCCTCACCCGCCGGATTAGCATCACGACCACCTGCCTCAAGACGACCCGGGCTCCATCCTTTTCCTGTAAAGCCGGTAGCATAACCTGATTCTTTGAGTAATTCCGCGTAGGTAAGAAACTTCTTGGGCAGAGTACTGTGGATATTGCCTGCTTCTTCCAGTCTCCAAATAGGTTGACCGGTTAAAATCGCACTGCGCGAGGGACCACAAGTGGGGGCATCGCAAAAGGCGTGAGTAAAGCGGATGCCTTCGCGGGCCACACGATCAAAGGCAGGAGTTTGAACCACCGGATCACCATTGGCTCCGGTATGGGCATAGGATTGATCATCCGAAATACAGAATAGTATGTTCGGTGGGGCGGCAATTAGGCCTAGCGGAGGAAATAATAAAACTAAAAAGTAGAAAACCAACCTCATGATTAGCTAAACAAAAACTAGTCCAGATTAGAATGCATCTCTTCCTTCGTCGGTGTCTTGGAGGAAACGCCATCCTTGGGAATCTTCACTTTGGCCGTCCAAAGGATAGCATTAAGCATCAATTTACGATTGTCATCGTTCTGCCAATTCATGTGCACGTGACCGCCGGTAAAACCAAATCCACGCCCGCCATCAGCACGTTCGTAAGCCCAAGCAACGTGCTGGCTCTCCCCATTAGCCACTGCCTTACGAACGGCCGGATTTCCACTGCGAGCACCATCTTTACGCCGAAGAGTTTTGGCTGGAGGTAAATCCGTAAGAATAGGCGTCACTCCTTTAAGACCTTCCACAAAACGCATATGGTAATACCATTCGTCATTTACACTGTAAGGTTTAACTCCATTCCAAATCTCATGTTTTTGAGGCTTAAAGTTAGGCACCCAATGCGGATTCACGCTCCAGTGCAGATCGCAGAATCCGCCCATCCACTCGAGGAATTTGTTTCCGGGATCACCCTTAATAGCTTCAGTAGCCCAGTGAATCATCACTACACCTTTGCCTTTTTTCATGAGGGCATCGAATTCCTTGAGTTTAGGGTTAAGTACATGCCCTCCATGACCAGTACAAAAAATGACTATGGTAGATGCAGCGTCCAACACGGACTCATCTTTAGGATACCCTACATCCTTGAGGACTACCGCCTCAACAGAAAGGTCCGATTCATTAAGAGCCTTTGCCAGAAGCATATTCCCTGCACGGTGTTCATGAGCCAGTCGGCCATGACTTGGCTTTCCAGAGATGAAAACCACTTTAGCCTTTTCAGCCGCCTCGTTGACTGCACCGCACAATAGGCCAGTCAACACACATAGGTTCAGAATCAGTCTTTTCATTTTCAAATTAACTCGCTTATTCGGTGCCAGGTAAACTGATTATTTTAACTTCATTCCAATAAGCCCATTCATTACGCCAGCCTGAAGGCTGGTTCTCCAATTGAAGCTTAATCTTTTTACCTGCGTACCTTGAAAGGTCAACTGTATGGGTAAGCCACTCATTTTGGACTGTTTTTGAAGAAACTGGCACCTCAGAAACAACCTCCCCATTTACTTTAACACGCAATAACCAATCTCCGTGCGGGTGATGACTAACCACAGTCGTAAGGATAGTTTTTTTATTCTTTGGAACATCAAACTCCCTACTTAATTCAGAGGGGACCCCGCGCTTCAAGGGATGGGTTTGAACCGCAGATCGATTTCTAAAAGCAGAATGATGAACCACTCCTCCTTGCCCAACATTTTTTACTGAAAAACCTGGCGCCACTTTTTTAATCACATTTTGCCAAGGCTTTTTACGGACCGGGGCACTTACTTGCCCTAAAATTCTTCGTGGCACAAATTCCTGCAACTTAGGCATCTTGGAACTCAAGGCCAAGGTCAAAGCTTTTTCCTGATTCTCAGGCACCATTGGTTCTAAAGCCAACCAAAGCATACGCGGAATGTTATGATCTTCCACGTCTTCCTCATGGGCTGCCAAAGCTTCTAAAATAGACCAGCGCTGCTCGAAAGGTAATCGTTGCAATGCGGCGGCCAAGTAAAGCCGTACTACAGGTGATTTATCACTTTTAGCTAAATCATTGAATTTATCCAGGGCTCTGGGCGAAGGCTTTTTATCTTCGCACAAAAACTGAATCGACCAAGCTCGAACATACTCATCAGAATGGGAAAGCAGCTCAATCAATCGTGCCCCCCCTTTTGCCTTTAAACCTCCAGTCACGTGAAGAGCCCATAAAGCCCGCAAGCGTTTGGCTTGGGTTTTCGCTTGTCTGAGCATCTCTTCAAGCCTTAGGTAAACCTTAGACGCATCCAGTTTACCGACAATTGCCCGATGATGAAGAATAACACGAGCATGACGCACATACCAATCGTTGGAATGCTTCTGCATCTCAACCAGTTCCAGATCACTCAATGAACGAAGATTAGGCCGCTTAATGGGCTTAGTGCCTTTTGGCATAATTCGGTAAACCCGGCTTGAATTCGGAAACTTAACTTCATTTCCACATATATTCTGATCGTGCCAATCAAGAATATAGACCCCTCCCTCAGGACCCATTTCCACACTAAAACCAACCCAGGCAAGGTCATTGGCCGGCATGAAATCCTCTCCATGCTTTCCAATAAAGCTCGAACCTTTTGGCACCATATAGTCAGTCAATACACTGTGCTGGTGAATGTTGCACATGAAAAGCTGATCCCGATATTTCTCGGGAAAAACATCCGCTAGATAAAACCTAGCTCCCCCATGAGCCGACTTGTGAACGTGATCTCGAATCGTTTTAATATTATCATAAACAAAACGGTTCACGTTTTGCCTGCTTTGCTTGTGATAAACTCCCCCTTGAACGATGTGAAACAAGTGAGGAATCACGCAGCAGGTGGCAAAACCCTGTCCGTGATCGTTAAAATCGAAGCCCCACGGATTCGACAATCCCTCGGCAAAAACCTCAAACTCTTCACTGACAGGGTGCCAACGCCAGATACCTCCATCAATATACTGCCGCTCACTCTCCGGAGTACCCGGCTTACCTACCTGTGAACGTGTGAATACACCGTGACAGCCATAAAGCCATCCGTCAGGACCCCAAATAAAACTGTTCAAGGTCTCATGTCGATCCTGGATACCCCAACCATCAAGTAAAACTTTGGGATCCCCATCGGGCTTATCATCCCCATCGGCATCAGGAATAAAAATCAGTTCAGGCGGCTTACCGACATAAACCCCACCCATTCCAACGGCAATACCAGAGCTAAAAGTTAGTTTGTCAGTAAATAGTTTTTTGGTATCAAAAACACCATCCCCATTTACGTCCTCAAATATCTGGATCCGGTTACGTTGATCCTCACTGTGAGCCCTACGCGTTTGATAATTAAAATTTTCAAGAGTCCACAAACGGCCGCGGTCATCAAAACAAAAGGCAATACACTCACCTATGTCAGGTTCAGCGACAAAAGCGGTGACTTCAAACCCTTCAGGCACCGTCATTTTCTTTATTGCCTCGGCAGGACTAAGGAATTTGGCGTTACTCGTAGGGGTGGCAGACCAAAACCAAAGGGTTGATCCAAAAACGAAGGCGAGAGTTATAATTATTCGATAGTTCATTGCTTAGGAAGCTCCACTTGTTTCTCAGTTCTGAGGTATTTAATCAAATCAAGAAATTCTTTGTCATTCAGAGTCAACAGTAACCCTTCAGGCATCAGCGATATCTTTGATACCAGCCGCGTCTTGATATCGGCCTTGGAAATAACACTGGTTTGACCAACCATCGTTAAAACAACTTTTGCATTATCCTCCTCAGTCACATTACCGGCATAAACGCGACCATCCTTACTGGTTATGGTAACCATCCGATACCCTTCGGGAACATCGAAATTAGGATCGATGATATTAAGCAGAATATAGTCAGTGTCAGCACGATTAGACCCAGTAAGCTCAGGCCCTATCTTACCCCCTTCATCATACATGATGTGACATGTCCCACACGTTCTCTGGTATACCACCCGTCCACGTGACGCATCCGCGTCGTTCATCGCTGGAGATAGTATTTTAGATTTGTACTGGGCCATCAATTGGCCTTTATCAGCAGACACGTCTTTCACCTTTCCATATACCTTTTCAAAATCTTCGCCCAACAGTGCTTTCAGGCTCCGCGCAACATAAGCAGGGACTTCATCCTTTTTCACCTGACCCTGCTCAATGCCCTTAAGGAGCGCCTGACCATAAGATTTACGTGAAGATAAAGTTTCTATGACCGCTCGACGCGCATGAGAATCAAGCTTGGAATATTTCTTGAGGAGAATAACCGGCGCCTTCGAATAATCATAAGTAGCATAAGCACGAATCACATCAATCTGGAACGATTCACTTAACAGACTTTCAAGAACGATGGGCACCTCGGAATGCCGTTGAGCAAGCAGGGACTTGAGGGCACTTCTTCGCGCCTCCACGTGGGCAGTGTTATCTCGCAAGGTTGCCAACGCAGCTTGACTGGCCGATTCATCGCCAAAAATTTGACTCAACTGGGCAATCAGTTTTTTAACTTCAGCATTATCCTGTTTTCCCAGCCTTTCTTTAAGAGCATTCCATCCTTTTGGAGCAGGCACATTTCGCTGACCCGTTAACCCAGAGAGCATTCCCTTTAAAAAACTAACTTGAATTTTTGGATCATCAACCTTCTGCAATGCCGAAACAATAAGATCCATTTGTGAATTATTTTTCTCTGCATAAGCAAAGGAAATAAAGAAAATGACCAGAACCAAAAACAATCGCGTAATAATCATCGCTTAATCGACTTTCCACGGCCACGGTTTTACGCGCGCGCGCACCGCCCATTTTTCCCACTTGGTGGCCAACTCCTTTACTTTTTCCGGGTACCGCTTGGCCAAGTCATTTTGCTCAGAACGGTCATGTTCCATATCATATAGCTGCCATGGGTGAAGCTTCGCATTGCGCCCTGAATCGCCATAGCGCACCAGTTTCCATTGCCCATCACGCACCGCACCATTGAGATGATGATCAAAATAAAGTGCATTCTTTCGCCGCAAACTCTCTCCTTTAAATGTCGGCTTAAGACTGATTCCCTCCAACGGTTGAATTTTGTTTCCATTGAATTCACTGAGCGCCTCAATGCCAGCAACGTCAATACAAGTCGCCATGAGATCAATCAAGTGACCGGGCTGATACTCAATAGCCCCCTTAAGCTTTGAATCAATCCCTTGGAGCCATGACACGATAAACGGCGATGAAATACCTCCTTCGTGAGCAAAGTGTTTGTACTCGCGGAAGGGCGTATTCGAAACGTTCGCCCATCCGCGACCTACGCCGGTAAAAGTATCTTCAGCTCCCGCCATTGCATCAGGGCCATTTTTTACCGGACGACCATCACGCGTTTGCATAGGAGGCCAAATCTTCGTTTGAAGCCCATTCGGACCGAGTGGTTTATAATCGGTGCGATACGGTTTCTTGGGCTTGTAACGGCCAAACCCCTCAGCGCATGCACCGTTATCTTGAAGGTAAAAAATCAGAGTGTTATCCAGTGTTCCTTGCCTTTTAAACTCATCCACAATCCTACCAATACCCTGATCCATGTTATCGATCATGGCAGCGTACACTTCCATATTACGAATATCCCACTGTTTATTGGGGGCCTTTTCCCAATCATCAGATTGCTTGGAAAGTTTTGAATCTTTTTTGATTAAGCCCAGCTTTTTAAGCCGCTCAAACCGTTGGTAACGTACCTCCTGAAACCCTCCATCATAAACTCCCTTATATTTGGCAATGTCTTTGGGGAGCGCATGCATCGGCCAGTGCGCGGTTGTGTAGGCCACATAAAGGAATACGGGCTTATCCGGTGATTCCTTAGCATGTTCCTTAAGAAACGTAACCGCATTATCGCTAATAGCATCAGTGTAATAGTATGTCTTCGGTTGATATTCCTCATCATTAACTGGAGTAATAAACTGATTGCCACGACATAAGGTTGCTGGGTCAAAAAAACTGCCTGCACCGATTATAGTACCATAAAACTTTTCAAAACCTCGCTGTAAGGGCCAATTATCCTTTGGACCTTGCGGGCGGGTGTGCTTGGTAACGTGCCATTTACCACTCATATAACGACGATACCCAGCTGTGCTTAAAGCCTCAGCAATCGTGACAACATCACGACCCAGCTCCCCTCGATATCCTGGCAACTTATTATCACCCGTCATTAAACCAATACCAGCCTGATGCTGATACATTCCAGTGAGCAATGAAGCACGTGTGGGGCAACATCTTGAAGTATTGTAAAACTGGGTGAACCGTAAGCCATTAGCCGCTAGTTCATCCAAAACCGGGGTTTTGATTTCACTACCATAACAACCGATATCAGAGAACCCCATATCATCAGCCATGATAATGACGATATTAGGCGGCTTAGCAGCCCAGAGCGTTGATCCGACTAAAGCAAGAAACGCAATCAGAAGTGCACTAGGGTGTCGCATGGCGATGAGTCTCTGACCGCACGTGGATTTGGTCAAGACAAGGAACTAAAAGACCCAACCCAAACTAAATTTAAAAACACCCCCATTACCATGATCCAGTATGCCTTGTCGGTCATGAAAGTCATGCTTCCATTCCAATTTCCAATGGATGGTATCATTTACATTCCAATACAAAGCAGGCCCCCCATACAGAGTTTCGGATCCATCATCCTCCCAAAAAAAATCAGTCTCCCAAAAAATGGATCCATTAGTCCCGCGAGCATCAAAATTATAGCCAAAATCGATCGAAGAATGAGACCCAAAAGGTCGAGACCCAAGGTATTCATGGCCAGATAACGAAACACCAAAAGCCCAATGAGCTGTTTCAAATTCATAACCCAACCCTAAGCCTGGAGACCACTGATCATAATATATTTCATAGTCATCCTTCCCTGACATTGGAACCCTTAACATAGGCTTAAAAGTCCACGACCCACTCCGTCCATCAAGATTGAAATACTTTTTTAAAGGCAGAGAAATCATGGGATCACCAATCCCACTGTCCCGCTGAATCATTTTACCTCCGAATCCATCAGGCATTTCACGACGTGCATCCAAGACCCAAGGAAACTTAGCCGTCATACGAACTGATTTATCCCAAGTATAAACCGTTTGAAAATGCAGCAAGTGAACATCTTCAGCAAAGCCGGGATACACCTTTTGATCTCCCAACAATAAATCCCTCTCGTACCGGTATTCTTCAATGAACTGAAAACCCCAGCCATTGTCCCAACGGGGCATCATGTTCATGATTGGATCGTCGGCAAAAAGGACAGATCCCGAAAACAGAAAAACCCAGAGAGTCTTCAATAATTGCTTATTCATTTCTCTAACTTTGGAAACGACCGAACCTCCAACTTTCCCTTTTTCAAGGAATATATCTCAACAGGAACGTAACCTGCATCCCAAACGGATTTAGCAATTAGTTTATCGTCTGGCTTTTGACCCGGCTTCAAAGCTAAGGTTAATAATTGAGTTTTTACATCCATATCCAAACCACTTTTATAGCGTTTGGTATCAACGAATTTTAATTTTTTCAGCTTCACACGGATGCCGATCGCGCAAGACTTTCACGTCATCCCTTTTACATAGATAAGCATTGCCTGTTTAAGATCACCCAGCTTTTCAAACGCAGCTGTAATTCTATCCTCCTGCTTGATGTCCGGGGGATCTCCGGGAACCGGCTGCCCTGAAACAGCATTTACCAGCAATAGAGCCAATACCCCAAAACCCCACCTTATAATTGTTTTTTTCATCTTCATATAAATTTCATTTCTTGTCTTTTTTCTTACACAGAACGCCTAAAACGTAAATAGCTCACGAGCTTAAATTAGCCCGCATAACAACGGGAATAAGAACCGACTTGGAAGGTTCTTTATAGAAGAATTATAGAAGGGGAACGCCCGGGAAGAGCGTTGCGAATATTAAAATGCCAGCTAACCAGATCAGGAGGAGCCCTCTCCGACACGATGTCGACTACTTCGAATGAATACAAAGATCCACCGAGAGACAATTTGCCCCAGAGCAAGAAATCTTTAAAATTGGCGGCAAAAAAATCAGAGCCGTAAGGAAGAACATCCCCGGACTCTAATGAACACATCACACAATTTTCACATGGAAGACCATGATTTTGACTCTTTTCAGCATCAACACAACACACCTCTAACTCAGCGGAGGGCGTAATAGTTCCAATAAGACAGCAATTAGTTGCAGGCAACCAAGCAATCAGCACCGCTATTGCTGCTATGTATTGTGTGACGTGCACGAGCGCAAAACTACCCAAAAAATAATTACTTGTCCAGCCACTGAAAGACATAGTCGGCTATATACGCCTACTAAACTATAATATCTTTAATGATATGCCCGAAATCAGCTTCCAATCGCTTGTGGCCGGGCACTTCCATACGTTCAGATTCCAGGCCCAATTGGTGGAGAAGTGTGGCGTGAATGTCTGTAACGTAGTGAGGGTTTTCCTCAGTATGAAAACCT
>MDSZ01152370.1_pt1 | contig 11175 bp, 9 predicted proteins | sample 811201 | NCBI WGS metagenome assembly MDSZ01 (sample SAMN05326647, study PRJNA326480) | marine metagenome | isolation source: seawater | place: Indian Ocean: North | collected 2010 | reverse complement strand
TTATTTCAATAATTGGAGGAGCTGGACATGTTGGCTTTCCACTTGGGTTAGCTTTTGCTAGTAAGAATTTATACGTTAACTTAATAGATTTAAATAGTCACAGCTTAAATTTAATTAAGTCAGGTAAGCCACCTTTTTACGAATTAGGTGCAAAAAAAATATTAAGTAAATGCTTGGCCGATAAAAAAATTTTTTTCTCAACAGATTTAGCTACCGTAAAAAAAAGTAAATTTATAATTGTATGCATAGGAACACCAATTAATAAAAAACTGAAACCACAAATAAAAGAATTTTTTGATTTTTTTTCATCTTTATTTAAATATGTAAACAAAGATCAAATTATAATTATAAGAAGTTCCGTTTTTCCAGGAATAGTTGATAAAATTTCTAAAAAATTTGGAAAAATAAATAATAATATTTCTTACTGTCCTGAGAGAATTGTACAAAGTAAGGCTTTAGTTGAACTTCCACGCCTTCCACAGATAGTCTCCGGGCTAACTAAAAAATCTGTAGAAGAGTCAAGCAAGCTATTTAAAAAAATATGTAAAAAAATTTTAATTTCAAATATTAAAGAGGCGGAGTTAATTAAATTATTTTCAAATTCTAATAGGTATATTAATTTTGCTATCGCAAACCAGTTATACTTAATATGTGAAAAATATAATGTTAATTTTAAAAAAGTTAGAAATTTAATGAGACAAGGATATGAGCGTAATTTAAATTTACCATCTGCGGGTTTTTCGGCAGGGCCATGTCTTTTAAAAGATACTATGCAACTAGGTTCTTTTTATAAAGGAAACTTTGCACTTGGTTTAGCTTCTATGAGGGTAAATGAAAGCATGGTTGATTTAGTTATAAAAAAAATAAAAAAAATTAAAAATTTCAAAAAAAAAACTATAGGAATTTTAGGTGTTGCATTTAAGGCAGAAACTGATGATACAAGAGACTCATTATCCTTAGATTTAATAAAAAAATTAAAAAAAATTAAATTAAAAACAATTTATACAGATGAATATTATAAAGACAAATATTGTTATGATTTAGGATCTTTATTGAAAAAATCAGATATAATTATTTTAGGCGCACCCCATAAGAAATATAAAAGTATAAAATTACCAAAAAACAAGTATTTAATTGATATATGGGGAATTATTTAATTAAATGAGAAAAATAATTTTAGCTCAACCATTTATAAATATTAAAGAAGCAAAAAAAAATTTAAACTCTGTTTTAAAAAGCAATTTTATTAATGAAGGAAATGAAACTAGGATTTTTGAGAAAAAAATTTGTAAATTATTAAATGTTAAGTACGCAGTCGCAACTACTAGTGGGACGGCTGCTTTATTTCTCGCTTTAAAAGCTGCTGGTATAAAAAATGGAGATGAAGTGATTATTCCCAATATTTCTTTTCCAGCAACTGCTAATGCAGTAAAAATGTCTGGAGGTAAAGTAATATTGGTTGATGTAAATCCATCAAATCTACTCATTGATGAAAAGTCATTATTAAAAAAAATTAATCAAAAAACTAAATTTATTATTCCTGTACATGTATCGGGGAGAGGTAAAAATATAAAAAAAATTTTAGATATATGTAAAAAGAAATCTATAAAAGTAATAGAGGATGCTGCTGAAGCGCTAGGATCTAAAATTCATGGAAAAAATTTAGGAAGTTTTGGTACTGCAGGTTGTTTCTCGCTCGCACCAAACAAAATTATAACTAGCGGACAAGGTGGGATAGTTGTTACAAATAATTCAGAATTATTTAAAAAATTAAAGATACTTAAAAATCAAGGAAGGGAAGGACCTACCACTGGGGGAGAAGATAAATATGTTTCTGTTGGTTATAATTTTAAATTTACAAACTTACAATCATCTTTAGTAATATCTCAATTAAAAACTATTAATTGGCGAATAAGAAGGTTGAAGGAAATTTATCAATTTTATTTAAATAATTTGAATCAAAATAAAAACTTTAAAATAATTAAATTTAACTTAAAAGACGGAGAAGTTCCACTTTGGGTTGATGTATGGTGTTTAAAACGAAATAAATTATTTAATTTTTTAAAAAAGAAAAATATTATTTGCAGATATTATTGGAAACCTATTAATACCTGCAAACCTTATAAGTCATCCTTTAAAGATTTGCCAAACTCAAAGAAACTTCAAGAAAAAATGATGTGGTTACCTTCATCTTTAGATATGAGTATAAAAGAGCAAAAAAAGATTTGCGTAAATATTAATCTTTTTTTCTCGAAAACCAGACAATGAAAAAAGAATTATCAATTATTTTACCAATATTTAATGAGAGAGACAGCTTGCCTATTATGGTTAGGCTACTAGACTCGTCAATAGATTTCAAAAAAGAGATAATTATTGTTTACGACTCAGTGAACGATAATGCTATCGATGTAGCTAAAGATCTAGTTAATGAATTGAAAGATGTGAAATTAGTTCATAATACAATTGCACCTGGAGTAAGATTTGCAGTTGAGGCAGGAGTAAAAAAGGCTAATTATGATGTCATTTTAATAACAGCAGTAGATGAAATTTTTCCAATATTAGCGATTGATAAAATGATATCGCATTTAATTAATAATAATTTAGATTTTTTAAGTGGAACGAGATATTCAAAAGGTGGTGCTCGCTTAGGCGGTTCTTTAATAGGTTCAATTTTTTCAAGAATTGCTAATGTTCTGTTTAAATTAATAACAAGAATACCCTTATCAGATTGCACTACCGGAATAAAAATGATGAAAAAAACCGTGTGGGAGTCAATTGAACTTGAGTCGAAACCAATAGGTTGGGCTTATGCATTTGAATTATCAATAAAAGCATATTTAAAAGGATTTAAAGTAGACGAGTATCCTCTTAAATCTGTAGACAGATTATTCGGCGGGTCAACAACTTTCAAGTTTGGTCCCTGGCTTAAAGAATATTTGAAATGGTTTATTTGGGGTGTAAAGAAAATTAAAAATGGGAAATAAAAAAAATTTTTTAGTAACAGGTGGTACAGGATTTATCGGATCTAACATTTGTAAACTTTTAATTGAACTTGGTCACAACGTAACAATTTATGATAACAATTCTAGAGGAGAATTTAAAAGAATAAAAGAATTGAATAATAAAGTTAAATTCATAAAAGGCGATATTAGAGACCAAAAACAATTTTTTAAAAGTTTGAAGAATATTAACTCGATTATACATCTTGCTTATATTAATGGAACAAAATATTTTTACGAAAAACCAGAATTAATTTTAGATGTAGCTATTAAAGGTTTAGTAAATGTATTTGACGGCTGTAAAAAATTTAAAATTAGAGAATTATATTTAGCATCAAGTTCTGAAGTTTATCAAACGCCTTTAAAAGTGCCTACTTCAGAGGAGGAACCTTTAAAAATTCCAGACATAAATAATCCTAGATTTTCATACGGTGGTGGTAAAATTTTAACAGAATTAATGGGAATTAACTATGGAAGAAAATTTTTTACTAAAATTATTATTTTTAGACCTCATAATGTCTACGGAGCTGATATGGGCAATGAACATGTAATACCAGAATTGATTCAAAAAATGAGAAAAACTAAAAAAAATAGTTTCCTTAAAATTCAGGGAACAGGAAAAGAAATTCGCTCATTTATATACATTAAGGATTTTATAAGCGGATTTCATAAACTAATGACAAAAGGAAAACATCTACAAATTTATAATATTGGAACCAATCAAAGTATTAAAATCAAAGATTTAGTATTAAAAATTTCTAAAATTATGAAAAAGAGAATAATTATTAAAACTTCTGTCTTAAAGGAAGGTAGTACCAAAATAAGAAAGCCAAATATAACAAAAATAAGAAAATTAGGATTTAAACCTAAGTATACACTTGATCAAGGTTTAAAAGAAATAATTTTAAATTTAACAAAATAGTGTGAGTTTACCCAGTAGCATCTGTTACTATTTACCTTTAAAGATCGCATTATCTTGTGCTAGCATTTTCTGAAATTCTGTAAAACTTTTACCGCTATATAAATTTTTTAAGTGTTTCTTATAATAATCAAAATTTATGTAATAATAATAATTTTTATAATCTATTGAGTCTTTATGTTTATAAATAATTTTTTGATTTTTTGTCTGAAGTTTAACTTCTTTTGCATTTATTATCATTTTAGATCTTGGTCCCCAATCTTCTCCCCAATATGAAAAAAAAGTTGAACCATATAAAATTGACGGAAAACATAGAATTATGAAAAAATAATTATAGAAATTTTTAATTTTATTTTTTTCTAAACTTTTATACAAATTTACGATTAACAGTCCCGCACAAAATGATAAGCCAAAACCAATATCCCTTCTGAAAAATATTATTGTGTATATTAAAAACACTACTAAGTATAACGTTAGTGTTGTTTTAAACTCTCTCAAATCATTGTAATTTTTTTTATTCTTACCTAAAAAGATAATTAATAAAATTGAAAAAAACAAAATTAATAAAATATAAATATAAAGATGATTGTACAAATGTGATTTAATATAATTTTTTTTATCATAGTGTTTTATTACCTTTTCTATAGATGAAATGTTAAAACTTGTTATTAAATTATCAAATCCTCTAATGATATACGTCTCAAAATTACGAGGTGCATAAGTTGACCTATAGAAATAAAATTTGTTTTTATTTTCAGGGTTTAGTAATTTTGCATAATTGGCTTGAGTTTGTTGGTTTATTCTTGCTTCGAGTAAGGGGAGAACTTTGCCTGTTTTAAAATAAAGTAAACTAATAAATATTATAAGCGGAAACAATATAACAACAGATCTTTTAAGAATATTTTTTTTTGAAATAAAAAAAATAATTATAAGATACCCAAGTATAGGAAATATTAAACCAGATTCTGTTGTTAAGAAAGCTAAAGAGGCAAGTAAGTTATAACATGCGATAAAAATTATTTTTTTTTCAGCTTTTTCAAAGTACAATATTAATATTAAAATTGCTGAAAAACCAAATAGTGCTGCTACTACATGTCCGTAAAAAATATTCCATGACAAAGCTTTGATACTAACACTGTAATTTAATGCATAATAAGCTGATAATAAAAATGCTAAATCTAATCTGGTAAATATTTTTTTAGCAATAAAAAAAATGATTATACTTGTAATAGTATGAAACAAAACAATAACAAAATGAAATAAAATATTCGTATCTGGAAGAAGTTGATTAAGAAGATAATATATGGGCATATATCTATTTAGCCCGTCAAAACCATATTCACTATAAAAATAAAAAGGCTCTAAGGTTAAAATTTGATCATTAATTAAATTATATAATTTTGCAGCATGAATATAGCCGTAGTCATCAAAGGTCCATGGATTATTAAAAGTTATAAAAAAAAAAATTAGATTAATAAAAATTAAAAAAAAAATATGCTTATTTAAAAAAATTTTTTTATTGAACATATTTAACAAATTTTAATTTTTGGCAAAGGAATTATAAATTTACCCTTGTATCCTTTAGATTTTAAATTTTTAATCAATTCTTTCGAAATGTGCCAAGATAAAAGTAGTAGATATTGAGGTTTTTTTTTAAATATAATTTCTTCAGGCATGATAGGAATTTTTGTACCAGGTAAATAATGACCAATTTTATGTGAGCCCTTTATTTCACAAATATAATCCACCATGTCCTCATTAATACCAACATAATTCACCAATGTGGTAGCTCTTGAAGGAGCTCCTACAGCATAAATATTTAGATTTTTAGATTTAATTTTTTTAATTATTTCTAACAGATCGATTTTTGATTTTAAAACTCTAGATTTGAATAAGTTTAAATTTTTTTTTGATAGATATTTTTTTTCTTTTTTTAAAGCTATTTGTACACTTTTGTGAACTTTAAAATTCTTATTTTTTGTTGCATAAACTCTTATAGAGCCACCATGAGTTTTTATGTTTTTTACTTTGATAATTTTTAATCCATATTTATTAAAAATATTTTTAAGACTTGTAACCGTATAGTATCTTAAATGTTCATGATAAATAGTGTCATATTGTAAAGTTTCTACAAGCGACAGAAAATAATGCGATTCACTCACAAAAACTCCTTCAGGCTTCATTAATTTTAATATATTTTTTATTAATTCGTCAATTTTATCTATATGAGCAAAAACATTGGTTGCAGTGATTACTTTGGCTTTGCCAACCGTCTTAATAATTTTATTTACAACTTTTTTATCAAAATAATTAATAATTGTTGGCACTCCTTCTTTTATTGCTTTATGACCAATTTTTTCAGGCGTTACTCCAAGAATTTTGCAATCTTTAAATCTTTTTAGAAGATTTCCATCGTTAGATCCTATGTCAACAACCAGGTCCTTTTTTTCTAAATTTACTAAACTATTTGTCTCAAAATAAAGATCTTTAAAATTTTCTCTTAAAATCTTTGTTGTACTGCTCGTATAGGGGTAAGATTTCGGAAACAGAATTTTTTTATCTACTATATTATCTATTTGAAATAACTTGGATGATGGAGAGAAAACAAGGTTTGTCGGAAAAAAATATTCAAAATTTTTATATGATCCCACTTTTTGCATTTGATTTACTCCAGGTAAAAAACCAAGGGATAATACTCTAATTAAATCTTTCTTATTTGAAAATTGGCACTTATCAATTATTTTTGAAATTTTTTTCATAAAATTTTTTTAATTTATAAAGATTTCTTTTTTTATAAATAGGTTTAGATAAATTAACTGTTGAAAAATAATAGCCTGATCTTATTTTTTTATAAATACAAGAATAAGGAGCCACTGTACAAAAATCACCAACCTCAGCCCCAGGTAAAATTACACCGAAAGGCCCGATGATAGACGCTTTTCCAATAGATATTTTTTTTGAAATGTATTTCGTAAGCTTTTCTCTCTTAATTTTACTTAAAGTTCCTCCTGAAACAGGTGTGTTATAATAGTCATCTGACTGAGTAAAAAGTTGACAAAAATTAGATAGTGTTGAAAAATTTTCTAAAAAAATTCCTTTTTCCCCACCTGAAAGTGTACATCCTTTAGAAATATGAACATTAGATCCAATTGTTATTCTACCCTTTAATGTCACATTATCATCTATTCTTACATACTTACCAACAGAACAATTAAGATTATAGGTATTAATTTTTTTTGAAATTTTACAGTTTCTTCCTACTTTATTAAATCCTAATTTTTTGTATTGGTATTTGTTTAAATAATTCGACATATTATTTATAATTTAAATTATATTTTTTTTAATTTATATCACATTAAAAGTACATTAATTTATCAAATGACACATAAAAAACTATACTAATAACTGGTGCAGTTGAATATATAGGATTAAAATTAAGTTAAGCTAAAAATAATTTTATGAAAACTAAAATTTCTTATCGACCGGAAATAGATGGTCTCAGAGCTTTAGCTGTTGGTGCAGTAATTATTTACCATGCAAGAATATATTTAGGTGAAATTTTTTTATTTCAGGGGGGATTTTTAGGTGTAGATATTTTTTTTGTGATCTCTGGATATTTAATTACCTCAATTATTTACAAAGAGTTAATTACTACAAAAAAATTTTCTGTCATCAAATTTTATGAGCGCAGAGTAAGAAGAATTGTTCCTCCTTTACTATTGGTATGTTTTAGTTCATTGATAATGGGATATATATTTCTTTTTCCTAAAGAATTTGTTGATCTAAGTATTTCAACGATGACAATATTAAGCTTTGTCTCAAACTATTATTTCTACCAAACTGGTATAGAGTATGGAGCTACAGACACGCTTTTAATCCCTCTCTTACATACTTGGTCTCTGTCGGTAGAGGAACAATATTATATTATAATACCTTTTGTAATATTGGCTATTTATAAATTTTCTAAAAAAAATTTTTTTTTAATTTTTTTTTTAATATTTGCTTCAAGTATTATTTTTTCTCAATTAGGTAGCCTTAAATTTCCACAATTTAATTTTTATTTTTTGGGTTCAAGAGCGTGGGAATTATCTGTTGGTTCTCTTTTAGCATTTTTTAATTTAAAAAAAAAAAAATCCTATATGTCAATAAAATATAATTATTTTCCATTAATTGGGATACTATTGATTCTTTTCTCATTTATAAAATTAGATAATAATTACTCACAACATCCCTCTATACTTACATTAATACCTATTATTGGAACATGTTTAATAATTTTATTTGCTAATAAAGATGAAATAATTACCAAAATTCTTAGTTCAAAACTTTTTGTTAGTATTGGACTTATTTCTTATTCCTTATATCTTTGGCATTACCCTATATTTGCTTTTTTAAGAACTGGAAATATATCAGAAGTAAATATTTATATTAAAATCTTATCGGGAATATTAGTTTTAATTTTATCGACCCTAACATATCTTTTCATTGAAAAACCATCAAGAAATAAAAAAAACTCTTTTAAAAAAATTATAACTTTTATTTTTACAAGTTTTATTTTGATTTTAATTGCTTGTTTTTTAATTATAAAAAATAATGGTTTCTTAGATAGAATTAAATCTAAAAATTATTACCAAGAGCAAGCTACTTATAAATATTTAAGACAGGACGACAAAATATGCTTTTCAAGAGTAAATGAGTTTTGCAAGTTTGGAAATGGTGAAGTGAAAGTGTTTCTCATTGGAGACTCTCATTTATCAAGTTTATCTTTTGATTTAAAAGAGAGATTAAAAGACTCTTTTACTTTCATTCCAATAACTGATGCAGTTTATTTTCACTTCGAACAGCATGTTTTATTCAATAAACAAACGAAAAGTATTGTAAATAATTATATTGAGCTAAACCGTAATATTAATGAACTTCTTGAAAAATCTGAAAATAACATAATAATTATTGGGGGCGTTACTTCTTATTATTTTTATCAAAAAAGATTTGCAAATAATAATTCTTTTAATTCACATCAATATGTTTCAAGGGAAAACTCACGGACAGAAATAAGAGAATTAAAGAGAGATTTTAAAAATTTAATTAACAAGTTATCAAAAAAAAATAAAATAATCCTTTTATACCCTATCCCTGAAATTGGGATCAATCTAAATAGATATTTGATTAATAATTTTTATGGTGAGTGGCAATTTGATTACAATGATTATCTATCAGTAAATAATCAAATTATAAATTTTTTTGATGAAATAAATTTTAAGAATCTCATTAAAGTTAGACCGCAGAATAAATTTTGCAATAAGATTACAGCAAAATGCAAAGTTTATGACGATAAAAATATTTTTTTTTCTGATAGACATCATCCATCTCTAAAGGGAGCAAGTATGATAAATGATTTAATTTTAGCAGAAATTGAAAAAATAGATTTTAAATAAAAAAGAGACTTACTGTAAAACGAAATCTAACTTAAACATTAATTATTTTAAAATAATTTTTCCCAGTGGCACCTTGTTTAGGATTATTTAACATTCTTTTTTTTAACATGAACCTCGCATCAAGTGACATTCTAATATTCTTAGTGCAATTTGTAGCACTACCATGAATAACCTCGCCAGAAAAAATGATAAAATTATTTTTTTTAAACAATCTTTTTAAACTCACTTTTTTTTTGAATCTTAAAGATTTAATTTTATATAAATTTCCGGTTTTGTGACTGTAAGACCCTTTTTGAACCTCAGTATTTTTTTCCACAAAGTCAAAATCTTTAAATCTTTTGAACGTATGACTATTATTGTAATATTTTAAAGCATTTTCTCTTGAACAATTTTTTAAAGGTATCCACAAATTATATAAATATTTATAAAAAGGAGGCCCTTGGAATGTCTCTCTATGAAAATCTATAGGTTTTAGATTTTTTGATTGATATGGTTTTACAACTCTCAAATAAAAATAATGTTGAATAGAGAAATTTCTATTTTTAAATAATTTAAAAAAAATTTTTTTATTTCGCTTAAAAAAATATTCTGGATTATATCGTTTATTTATTAAATTTTGTAACTTATATATTGCTTTTGATAATTGAGCACTCGATAATTTGTTTAAATCAATTTTTTTTTTTCATTTCTTTAGATATTAAAGAATTAATAGAATTTATGAATTCTCTATTCTTACGATCTATTTTTAAAAAATTTATTGCCTTCATCTTAATTTTTGGTCTCCGAATAAAATATTAACCATTCTTGATTATATTGTCTATTTTCATGAATAAATTTTTTTGCATATTTAATTGGTAAATTTTGAAGAAATTCAAAATCCTCTAGATAACTTCTTTCATGTTTTTCAACTACTACTTCATGGTTATTTCTTAATTTTCTTATAAAATCTTTTCTTATAATTGAAGAATTCTCTATATTATCTGGATAATGCATTTCAACTATAATATCAGAATTTTTTAACATTTTAGCATTATCCTCATTAAATATTTTGAACTCAGATCCCTCACAATCACAAATAATTAAATTTTTTGAATTTGGATTAATTAAATCAAAAATTTTTTCTGAATTATCATTCAAAACAATTCTATCGTGAACATTATTTAGTTTTGCCATTTCAGAAACAAAATTGAGCGCGTCTTTATTAATGTCTATAGCTAAAATTTTTGACCTTGGAAACAGTAATGCTAAGCCAACCGCATAATAACCTTCACCAGCACCAATATTAATTATTTGATCATAATTTTTTTTTTTAAAATTTAAAATATGTTTATGTAATTGAGACTCATAAATCCCTGTAATTTTTGGCCAAAATACACTCCCATATGACTTAATAAACGGATATTTGAGTCCTTCGAACGGCCCCGTTCTGACTACGGAATTTTTTCTAAATTTTGACTCCAGATAAAAATATTCTACTCTATCAAAAAAACTCAAAATTTTTTTTAAAATACCAAGCATTATTATTGATATCTTGTAATTTAAAAGTAAATTTTTGATAAATTCTTTATATTTCATTTTTAACTTTCAAGGGGCGTTCTGTTGCCAGGTGCCCCGGACCCCGTTACTTAATTAACAAAGTCAATTAAGCTGCAAGTGCGTAACTTTCGTTAGCATTTGTAAATTGGCCCGTTACGTCGGAGCCATCTCGTACGAAAGAATAGCTTTTAGACATCCGTCGATCCTAATTCACCCCCATAAGTTGTAAATGGTGGAGGTGGTGGGTACTGCCCCCACGTCCGTAATGTTTATTACGAAATTCGTT
>MDSZ01073101.1_pt1 | contig 11175 bp, 12 predicted proteins | sample 811201 | NCBI WGS metagenome assembly MDSZ01 (sample SAMN05326647, study PRJNA326480) | marine metagenome | isolation source: seawater | place: Indian Ocean: North | collected 2010 | reverse complement strand
TCTCTACGACTGCTTCCGTTAAGATCTGGTCGGGTTCAAGCAGCATCCACCTCTAGCCTCCAAAACTATTATAGCAGTAATGATTTCCAATCTACAATAAAAGATTAAATTTTAATTTTCTCTTAGTTTGTCTGCCTCAAAAACACCTAGGACGTGAAAATCTTGACAATGTAATCCCAGTTCCTCTAATGATTTTTGGACTTTAGGATCTTCTATGTGTCCATCCAAATCACAAAGAAAAAAATATGAATCAAAAGAATTTTTTTCTGGATAACTTTGTAATTTAGTTAAATTTACACCATTTATTGCAAACCCTCCCAGAGATTGATACAAGGCTGCAGGTTTACTTTTTAATTTAAACAAGAAAGAAGTGATATATTTTTTATTTTTAAACTCTGGTTGAGAAACATTTTTACCCATAACCAAAAATCTCGTTAGATTTCCTTTTTCATTTTCAATATTTGTTCTAATTATTTCTAAATTATATGTTTTTGCGCTAAGTGAAGATGCAATTGCTGCTTTTTTTTTATCCTTACTTTTTGAAATCATTTCAGCTGATCCAGCGGTATCTGCTCTAACGTGCTCAACTAATTTATTTAATTTTATAAATTTAGAACATTGAGAAAGAGCTTGACCATGAGAATAAACCTCTTTGATATCTGAAATTCTTGCTCCTTTAATACCTAATAGATTGTGTTCTATTTTTTGAAAGTATTCAGAATAAATATTTAACCTATATTCAAAAATTAAATATTCTATTCCAATATTACCCGTAATTCTATTAGACTCAGGTATTATAATTTTAGAGCTAGAGTCTTTAGAGGCTCTTAAAAAACATTCATCAAAAGTTTTACATGGTATAATTTCTGCATTTGGTTCTATTGATAAGGCTGCTAAATGAGAATATGCACCAAAGGTTCCTTGAAAATATATTTTGCTCATTAAGACTTATATTCCATTATTTTTTTTATAGCCATATAATCCTCTTCTGTATCAACACCAATTGGTGATGAGGTTGCAAACGCAACATTAATTTCAATATTATTATCTAGTGCTCTCATTTGTTCAAGTTTAGAATTTATTTCATTTTTTGACTGATCTAGAGAAACAAATCTTTTTAACACCTCAGACCTATAACAATAAACACCTAAATGATGATATATATTCTCATAAAGATCTGTTGATCTTCTCATAAAGTTTTTTGCTTGAGGAAACGTCGAAGTTTCTAAGCTTTCTTTTGTTGTAACTTTTACTACATTTTGATTTACATATAAATTCTTATCTTTTATCTTGGATGCCAAAGTACCTAAGTCAAACTTAGTTCTAATCATTTGATTATGTAAATTTCTTATATCATTTATGTTAATCATGGGTTCATCTCCCTGGATATTTATGACTAATTCAATGTCTGATTTCGCAATCTTTTGGAGTGCTTCAAAAATTCTATCAGTCCCAGTTTTATGGGTATTACTTGTTAAAATTGCTTGTCCGCCATTGTGACGAACGTCATTTATGATTTCTTGATCTTCAGTTGCAACGAATACCTCTCCAATTTTTGCCTCAACTGCTTTATTATAAACATGAGAAATGATTGACAAACCATTTATTTTTAATAAAGGTTTACCAGGTAACCTAGTTGCCGATAATCTAGATGGAATTATTATTAGTGTTTTCATTCTTTTTTGCTAATTATTCGATTAAGGGAGGCAATATTGTACATTAAAAAATAAGAAATTTTTTGTTTATAGTGTTATACGTTCAAAATAAATTGAAATAAAATGGATTCTTTCGAAATAAATAAAATAATTGCTGCAGTACTAATGGTTGCTCTTCTTGTAATTGGTATAGGTAAATTGACAGACATAATTTTTTATGTGGAAAAACCAAAAAAACCAGGTTATGTGGTCAAATTAGAGGAGGCGACAACAACCTCTGTCTCAACTAAAACCAGCACTGAAGAAAAAATTGACATAAATGTACTAATGGCATTAGGAGATGTAGCTTCAGGAGAAAAAGTTTTTAAAAAATGCGCAGCATGCCACTCAATAGTAAAAGGTGGAAAAAATAATATTGGACCAGCGTTGTACAATGTTGTTGGTAGAAAAGTAGGTTCTGTTAGTGATTATAAATACTCAAAAGCTTTAGCTGCTTACGATAAAGAGTGGACTTTTGAGGAGCTAAATGGATATTTAATAAAACCTGCAAAATGGATTAAAGGTACTAAAATGGCTTTCGCAGGGTTAAGAAAAGAAAAAGATAGGGCATCCGTTATAAAATATCTCAACCAAAATTCAGATAACCCTCTTCCTCTACCTTAATTTACCCAAACAATATAATAATATACTTTTTTGGACATGGACTCTATTAAAAGCTTGTTGCCAAACTTTTGAATTTTTACTTTTAAAAACATAATCCTCGACTTCATTTCCTCTAGGTAAACAATGAAGAAAAATACAATCTTTTTTTGTGTAATTAAATAATTTTTTAGTTATCTTGAATTTTTTAAAATCATTTAATTTTTTTTTTTTTGTTTACTTTATCATTAAGAGAGATCACTTTATCAGAAAAGATAACATCTGAGTTTTTTGATGCTTTTTTTGGATCATTAAAAAAGAGAATTTTACTTTTATTTTTCTTAACATAACTCATGATTTTTTTTTCTGGTAGATAGTTTTTAGGACATCCAATATTTAATTTAAATCCAAATTTTATAGAAGCAGCAATTAAACTGTTTAAAACATTATTTGAGTCTCCTATCCATGTAATATTGAGCTTAGAAATTTTTTTTTTTTTAATTTCCTCGATAGTAAAAATATCTGATAAAATTTGAGTTGGATGAGCAGATGGGCTAAGACCATTAATAACGGGAATTGATAAATATTTTTTAAATTCCTCTAATTTGTTGTCGCTATCTGTTCTAAGCATGAAAGCATCTCCATAATTGGATAATATTTTTGCCGTATCCTCTATACTTTCAGCCCCTTTTGACAAATGAAGTTCATCAGGTCTAAGTGTTAGAGCACTTCCCCCTAACTGTTTGATAGCTAAATAAAAACTTAACCTAGTTCTCAAACTAGATTTTTCAAACATTTGAATTAAGAGCTTTCCTTTTAGTGGAGATCCGTTATCAACTTCTAAAAGATTTAAATTTTTTCTTTTTTTTTTTCTTTTTTTTGCATCAATCAAAATTTTTCTTAAATCTCCAGTAGATATATCTTTAATATTTAAAAAATGTTTCATTTACTTAAAATTTTTCACAAACCTTATTAATAATTTTGATTGCTTTGTCTAAATCCTCTTTTTTTACATTCAAGGGCGGTAAAATTCTAATCACATTTTCCGCAGCTTTAATTGTAAGTAATTTGTTTTTCATCAAAGCTTTAATAAAATTTGTCTGATCTTGGTAAAGTTGAATTCCTATTAAAAAACCTCTACCTCTAATTTCTTTTATAACTTTAGGGAAATTTTTCTTTATTTTTTTTAGTTCATTATGAAAATATTCAGAATTTTTTTTTACATTTCTTAAAAAATTTTTATTAGCAACTATATCCATTACTTTATTACCGATTTGCATTGCTAAAGGATTGCCGCCAAAAGTTGATCCATGTGTCCCGGCTGTCATTCCTGAGGCAACCTTTTTATTCATTAATACGGCACCTAATGGGAAGCCGCCCCCTATTCCCTTTGCAATAGGTACTATATCTGGCTTAACTTTTGATTTATCAAATGCAAAAAAATCGCCAGATCTTCCTATTCCACACTGCACCTCATCCAATATAAGCAATATTTTTTTCTTATCGCATATTTTTCTGAGCCCTTTAATGCACCAATCTGGGACTTCTTTAATGCCGCCCTCCCCCATAATAGTTTCAATCATGATTGCAGCTGTATCTTTTGTAATTTTATTTTTAAGAGATTTATGGTCTCCAAATTTAAAATGGTCAAAACCTCCAACTTTCGGTCCAAATCCTTCGGTCATCTTTTTTGAACCACTAGCAAATATTGCGGCCAAAGTTCTACCATGAAAAGAATTTTTTATACAAAGAATTCGATTTTTATTTGGTTTACCAATCGAGTAAAAATATCTTCTGGCAACTTTAATTGCTGCCTCAGTTGCTTCAGTGCCACTGTTTTGAAATATTACATATTCTGCAAATGTTTTTTTTGCAAGTTTTTTTGCTAACTTCTCACCCTCGGGAATTAAAAATGCATTTGATACATGCCAAAGTTTTTTAGATTGTTTGTTGATTGTTTTAACTAATTCTGGATGAGCATGTCCTAAAGAATTTACTGCAATTCCTTGAACAAAATCTAAATATTTTGTTCCATTTGCTGTGTAAAGATAGCTTCCTTTACCTCTGACAAAAGATATTTTTTTTCGGTTATAATTTTTTGCTAAAAAACTCATTTTAATTTTTTCTTTTTATAAATTAAAAAATTAAATACAAGTTAGGATTGAATAATAAAACTCAACTTTATTTTGATGAAAATTGTGCATAACTACTAAAATATCCTTGTTTATTTATTTTTAATATCATTATATTGTGTTAAAAAAAATTATTAACACATTATATAGATTTAATGAGTTGGACTGAAGAAAAAGTAGCAAAATTAAAAGAACTTTGGGGAAAAGGTAACACTGCAAGTCAAATAGCGGAAATTATTGGCGGTATAAGTAGGAATGCCGTTATAGGGCGCCTGGCCCCTCTAATTTTATTAGAGGGGCACAGGTCTTAAAAGGAAAAGCTCATAGGTTAAACCTTTCAGCCAAAATCAAGACCAGAACTGCAACTTCAAATGCTAGTTTTGAAAATTCGATAGAGCATAAAAATAACAAAATTAAAAGAGGGAGAAGAAGTAAATTTAAGTCTCTAATAATAGAAAAAGATTTTGAGCCAGAGAATCCAAAGCAGCTTGAAGAGCTAGATGAAAATTCTTGTAAATGGCCTATCGGTCATCCTAATGAAAAAACATTCTATTTTTGTGGAAGGTCATCACTCAAAGATTTTTCATATTGCAAACTTCACCTCCTTTACGCTTATCAGCCAAAAGGTAAAAAAGAAGATAATAATGAAAAAGAGGAAGTTTCAGAATATATAGAGAAGAAAACTCAAACAGTTTAAATTAAAGCTAATTTTTATCTGATTTATATTTTTCTGTCGAATACTGCCCTCCATCTTTCCACATATAGCAATATTTCTTAACTTCTTCGTCAAAGAATTTTTTACTAGGCACATTGATATCATTATTAGTTTTATATTTTTTTGAAGCTACATTATCATATTTTAAAAGTCTTAACTGGTCTTGAGTCAAAATTGGCTTAGGAAATAAGCCAAAAAATTTTGCTGAATAATTTGCAATGAAAAATGGTAAAGGTATTAAGATCCTTTTTTTTTCTATTAATCGTAATAGTTTTAAAATTATTTCTTTAAAAGTGATTGTTTCTGGTCCTACACACTCAATAATTTGAGAATTGATTTTTTTGTCTATTATGTGAAAAATTGTGTCAACTAAATCTGAACAGTGAATAGGCATAAACTTCGTTTTACCATTATAATAAAGTGGAAAAATTGGTAATCTATTCAATAAAGTCATAAAGTTTGTAGTAAAATTATCATCAACAGAGTATACTAACGATGGTCTTAAAATCGTAGCTGACGGAAAGTTTTTTAAAATATTTTTTTCACCTTCTCTTTTAGAATTAGCATAATTTGAGTCAGTTGCTTCATCAATTCCCAAAGCTGAAATATGTATAAAATGTTTTAACTTATATTCTTTGCAAAGTTTAGATAATACCGAAGGAAACAATGAATGTATATTTTTGAAAGTATTACCTTTTCTTTTTTCATATAAAATACCAACAAGATTAATACAAATATCCGCGTTTTCAAAAAGTCTTCTTATTTTTTGCTCATCAAATATACTTGCTTCTACAATACTTATATATCCTGCATTAGCTTGGGTCTTTATTATATAACTTTTCTGATGGATATTTCTTGTAATTACAGTCACCCTATAGTTATTTTTAGTCAACTTTCTTATTAGATGCCTCCCAATTTGACCGCTTCCGCCAAAAATTAGACAATTTTTTTCTTTCATATATATATGTTTAGAAATGAGTATTGATATTAAACTTCACAAAAATGATTTACCAGATGATTTGGAATTAGGCAATGTATTAGCTGTGGATGGTGAATTTATGGGACTTAATGTAAAAAGAGACCCTTTGTGTTTAATTCAAATTTCAACAGGAAATAATGATGCACACATAATTCAATTTGATAGATCTAATTATAAATCACCTAATTTAGTGAAAATTTTAAATAATGAAAAAATAACAAAAATATTTCATTATGGTAGAGCAGATATAGCTCATATTAAATATTATTTAAAAACTGATACAAATAATATTATGGATACAAAAATTGCGTCAAAATTAGCTAGATCTTATTCTGATAATCACTCCTTAAAAACTCTAATAAAAGAGTTTTTAAATATTGACATAAGTAAGCAATTTCAAAATTCTGATTTTGGTGGTGAGCTTACACCAGCCCAATTAAAGTATTGTGCAAATGATGTAATATATTTACACAAAATCCATTCTGAGTTAATAAAAATTCTAGAAAGAGAAAAAAGGCTATCTTTGTATAAGGATTGTTTAAAATTTTTAAGAACTAGAGTAGACCTTGATCTTGCTCTATTTAAAGAAGATATTTGGTCCCATTAAAAATGAGCTACGAAATTAATGAAATAGGTAAAAATGTTATTGATCTTCAAATAAGAGCATTAAAAAAGTTAAAAAACTCTATTAACGAATCTTTCACAGAAACAGTTAAGGCAATGCTCAAGTGTAAATCAAAAGTTATTTTGTGTGGTGTTGGAAAAAGTGGAATTATAGCATCTAAAATATCAGCCACACTTTCCTCAGTTGGCACACCTTCATTTACAATTTCAGCAAGCGACTGTTCTCATGGAGACTTAGGAAGAATATCAAAAAAAGATGTTTTGGTGCTAATAAGTTATTCTGGAAATACTACTGAATTAAAAAATATTATTAAATATGCAAAATTAAATAAAATTATTTTGATAGGTATTGTCTCAAATAAAGACTCTATTTTATACAAATCTTCTAATATCAAATTGTACGTACCTGAAGTGATGGAGTCAGGTTTTGGTATTGTGCCGACATCAAGCACAACTATCCAACTTTCCATTGGTGATGCACTATCTATAGCTTTAATGGAAAAAAGAGGATTTGGTAAATTAGATTTTAAAAAATTTCATCCTTCTGGAAATTTAGGAAATAAACTCAAGACTGCTGGGGATTTAATGTTTACTAAAAACAGAATTCCTTTTGTTAATGAAAACCAATTAATGAGAAAAGCATTAAAAATAATTAATCAAAAACGTTTAGGTTTCTTAGTCGTTGTAAATAACAATGGGCTGACAACTGGAGTTTTTACAGATGGTGATTTAAAAAGGTTGATACAAAAGAAAAGGAAGTTTGAAAATATTAAGATAAAATCTTTAATGACAAAGAATCCTTATTCAGTTGAAGAAAATTTTCTTGCATCAGATATTTTACACCAAATGAACAAAAAGAAAATTACTAATGTTTGTGTTTATAAGAAAGGAAATGTGAAAAAAACAATTGGTGTTATTCATATTCATACACTACTAAAAGAATTGACCTAGAGGTTAATGAAAGCAAAAATTCAATTATTTCTCATTATTTTTACAATTTTATTAGGAATTTTTTTTTATAAATATTACTTAGTTTCTGAACCATTGATTAACGAGCTTCAGGAAAAAAAAGGAAGTGAAGTTATTCAAAAAAACCAGAATAATTTAATTAAGAATTTAAATTATAATGTAAAACTTGATAATAATACTGAGTATTTTATTACTTCTGAGCTAAGTGAATTAAAATATAAAGATGGGTTCGAGTTAGTAAATATGTCCAATGTTGTTGCAAAATTTAGAGATAAAAGCCTATCTGAATTTACGATTACAGCTGATAATGCTGTATATAACAACTCAAATTATAATACTAAATTTAGCAACAATGTTAAAATTATATATTTGGATAACATTATAACTTCGGAAAATTTAGATTTAGATTTCAACTTAAATATTGTAAAAATTTACAATAATGTTGTATATGAAGGTATAACTGGTTCTGGTAAAACAGATAATATAAACATCAATTTGATAACAAAATATGTTGAAATCTTTATGAATAATAAAAAAAATAAGGTCAAATTAATATCTAAATAAATGTCTAATATAAAAAAATTTCGAATTAAATCTTTTAAGCAAAAGAAATCAATTTTAACATTAGAAAAGATCTCATTAAAATTTGGAAGAAAAAATATATTAGATAATTTAAACCTGAAGCTAAATAGTGGTCAAATTTTAGGTTTATTAGGTCCTAATGGTGTCGGTAAGACTACAATATTTAATCTAATTACTGGTTTAATTTCTCCAGACTTTGGATCAATCTCAATTAATTCTGAAATTGTTAACAAATATCCAATTTATCAAAGAACACTGAAATTTAAAATTGGTTTTGTTCCACAGCACGGTGGATATTTTCATGATATGACAGTCTTTGAAAATCTTAAAGCCATAGCTGAAATTACAATCAATAATTTAAGTTATAGGAATGAAAAAATAAATCTACTTATCTCAAAATTTGAACTAGATCCTGTTAGAGATATTAAAGCTGATTTTTTATCAGGTGGTCAAAAAAAGAAGTTAGTCATTGCTCTGTCGCTTTTATCAGATCCAAAAATATTATTACTTGATGAACCTTTTGCTGCACTTGATGTAATGACAATTAAGACTCTCCAAGAAATTATTGTTAACTTACAAAGTAATAGTAATATATCTGTAATTTTATGTGATCATCAAGCTAGAGACCTATTGGCGTGTGTTGATTCTGCAGCAATAATTCATAATGGAAAAGTGATTGCACAAGGTACACCATCCACTTTGATTCAAAATATAGACGCAAGAAATGCTTATTTTGGAGAGTCTTTTAAAATTGTTTAATTTACCAGTGAATAATACTCTAAAAATATCTGATCAAATTAATCCATTTAACAAAGTGTTAAGAATAGAGGGAGATAAAAGCTTATCTATTAGATGGGCGTTACTTGCTTCTCAAGCTCAGGGAAAATCCAAAGCATCAAATCTTTTAATGTCTGAAGATGTTTTAAATACTATTAAATGTTTAAAAAAACTTGGCGTAAAAATAAGATACAGTAAAAAATCATGTGAGATTTATGGAAAGGGATTAAACAGCTTTAAATACAAGAAAAATCTAATTTTAGATTGTGGAAATTCAGGAACACTTGGAAGATTATTAATGGGTCTCTTAATTCACTCAAATAATAAAATTAAAATTGTGGGTGATAAAAGTTTGTCAAAAAGAGATTTTACGAGAGTTACAGTCCCTTTAAGTAAATTTGGTGCAAATTTTAAAACAAATTCTGGAAAATTGCCAGTGGACGTATTAGGTACAAAAAAACCAGCTCCCATTTTTTATCATGAGAAAAGAGGCTCGGCTCAATGTAAAAGTAGCGTTTTGCTTGCAGCATTAAATACTAATGGTGAAACTAAGATTAGAGCAAAGAAATCTAGAAACCATACTGAGGTATTATTAAAATATTTGAATCTACCTATAAATGTTAAACAGAACAAAAATTACGATATAATTAAATTTTTTGGCAAAAGAAAAATTAAACCTTTAAACTACAATATTCCTTCTGATATTAGCTCAAGCGCTTTTTTTATTGTGCTAACATCATTATCAAAAAAATCTAAACTCAAAATTAAAAACATTAATATTAATCCTTCCAGAACAGGGATAATTAAAATATTAAGAATGATGGGTGTTAAGATAAAATTAAGTAATATAAAATTTCATAAAGGGGAAAAAATTGCAGATTTATTCATAGAGAGTTCAAAAGAATTAAAACCGATTAATTGTCCGCCAAAACTGAATAGTTCAGCAATTGATGAGTTTTTGTTAATTTTTCTAGTTGCTGCGAAAGCGAATGGAGTATCATCATTTAGAGATCTTTCTGAGCTCAATAAAAAAGAAAGCCCAAGATTAAAATTAGGATCCATGATTCTGAATAAAATGGGAATCAAAACTATACTCACAAATAATAGTATCAAAATATTTGGAAATCCTGATTTAAAAATAAGAAAAAAAATTAAAATTAATAATTTTCTTAAAGATCATAGAATTTTTATGACTTCTACAATTGCTGCACTTGTATTTGGAGGTAGATGGCATATTTATGATAAAGACTCTATAAAAACCTCTTTTCCCTCATTTCTAAAAAAAATTAGGAGTTTGGGAGCCAAATTAAGTTAATTTTTAATATATAATTTAGCAAAATCTACAAAGATCAAAGGATTCCTTCAAATTTTAATGAATTTCTGTATTGATTATAATGTTTTTTTTAACTAAAAGTTCGTGAAATTTAAATAAACAAAAATTAGTTGAAAAAATATTATTAATGGAAATTTATAAAGATCTTAATAGTCCTGCTAGCAAAGAATTTGAAAAATTATTAAACAGTCAGCTTTCTAAAGTAAATATAGAAGAAGGGAAGATCATTGAGGGAAAAATTAACAAGATCACTGAAAAGTTTGTTTTTTTATTCGTTGATGGTTTAAAAAGTGAACCTGTAATAGATATTAATGAATTGAAGAGCATGGGTTTGACAGACAAAATTAAAATTGGTGAAAAAATTCAAGTTCTTTTAGAAAAAATAGAAGATAAAAATGGTGAAGTTTTAGTATCAGCGAGTAAAGCACAAAAGATTAAAGGATGGGATATTCTTGTAGAAGCTTATGAAAAAAATGAGCCAATCATGGGTAAAATCACCTCAAAATGTAAAGGAGGTTGTATTGTTGAGCATATAGAAACAGGTTCTCTCATGTTCTTACCTGGATCACAAATTAGCGATAAACCATTGAAAGACATAAGTCATCTTATGAATGAACCTCAAAAATTTGCACTGATAAAATTAGACAAAATAAGAGGGAATGCTTGTGTATCTAGAAGAGAAATAATTTCTTCTTTTAAAAAAGAGGACAAAGCTAAAATAATTGAAAAATATAAAGTTGGAGATATTATCAAAAATGCAGAAGTTAAAG
>MDSZ01166135.1_pt1 | contig 11178 bp, 7 predicted proteins | sample 811201 | NCBI WGS metagenome assembly MDSZ01 (sample SAMN05326647, study PRJNA326480) | marine metagenome | isolation source: seawater | place: Indian Ocean: North | collected 2010 | reverse complement strand
TTATTGCAATGATGATCCTTTAATGGCAAAACGATTAGAAAATGTTGGAGCTTCAGCAATAATGCCTTTGGCGGCTCCAATTGGATCAGGGCTGGGTATTTTAAATAAAGTGAACATTAAGATATTAAGAAAACAGACAAAATTACCTTTAATAATTGATGCAGGGCTTGGTCAAGCTTCGGATGCAGCTGTAGCAATGGAATTAGGGTGTGATGGTGTTTTGGTAAATACAGCTATAGCTAAAGCAAAAAAACCATTTGAAATGGCTCAAGCGTTTAAAAACGCTGTAATAGCAGGAAGACAATCTTATCTTTCAGGTAGAATAGATAAAACTTTAATGGGAAGTCCTTCATCACCGATTAAAGGAATTATTTAGTTTTTTTTTTATAGAATTTCTTTTTATAAGTTTTTTTTTTACTAAAATTTTTTTTTTCTTTTATATCATAAATCCTAAGTTCATTTTTTTGTTGTTCTAAATTTTTTAATTTTTCATGATGTTCTACTAACTCAATAGTTTTATTAGATTTATTTTTTAGATCAATTATATATTCAGGTATGATCAAAGAGTTGTCTGTTATAATATCAATTTTCATTTTGTTCTTTTTTTCAAAATAAGTCAAATCATCTACAAAATTTTCTTTTAAAAAATCAGAAATTTTTCCACAAACTTTTAATTCTACAAATTTTGCCTTGTTTATTACAGTTTTTAATTCTACTATCTTTAATAATTTTTGGGCAAATGACTCATCAGTTAATTCAACTTTCCATTTTACTGCACTTTCTCGCAGTCTCTGTCTAGACATTTCGAGTAAACCAAAATTACTAATTCTCCCTATTTGTATTCTTGCTCTATCTGATCTACACTTTTCTTTTAATTTTCTTTCTACCGTCCTTCTATTCCCATAACCAAGCATATCAATAAAATCGATAATTATTAAACCAGATAAATCCCTAATTTTTATTTGTCGCGCTATTTCTTCAGCAGCTTCAAGATTTGTATCTAATGCAGTACTTTCAACATTTTTTTGTTTTATTGAACTGCCAGAATTAATATCAATGGATACAAGAGCTTCTGTTGGATTAATTACTAAATATCCTCCAGAATTTAATTTAATTTCGGAGTCAAAAATTTGATTTAATTTTTGTTCAATATTTTCTTCAATGAACAAAGGAGTCTTACCTCTATATTTCTTTATTTTTTTAACATGCGAAGGTATCATCATTTTCATAAAATTTTGGGCTTTTTTGTAACCTTCATTACCCTCTATAATTATATTTTTAGTGTTTTCATCATACATGTCTCTTAAAGTTCTTTTAATAATTTCACTTTCTTGATGAATTAAAGCCGGTGCAATAGAATTCAATGCATTATCTTTAATTTGATTCCATGTATTTTTTAGAGTTTCGAGATCAAGATTGATCTCGTTCTTGGTCTTATTACTTCCAGCCGTTCTTACAATCAGACCCATTTCTTTTGGAATTTCAATTTGATTTAGGATGGATCTAATTTTTTTTCTATCTGCTGGATTAAATATTTTTCTTGAAATACCTCCTCCTTTTGGGGTATTTGGCATTAAAACAATATATTTACCGGCAATTGATATGAATGTACTTAGAGCGGCACCTTTTTGTCCTCTTTCATCTTTAATTACTTGAACAAGAATTACTTGATTAGGTTTTATTACTTCTTGAATCTTATATTTTTTGAATTTAAATTTTTTTTGATTTTGTTTGCTATTATCATCTTTAGTACTTTCATTGATTTTTTCTAGTTGACTATTACTGTCGGATGATTCAATTTCGGGTGTATCCTCAATTAAATCATTAATCTCTTTATTCTCTTCCTCTTTTTCAGCCTCTAATGGATCATCAATTTCTAATTTTCCCTCTGCTAAATTTTTTTCTTCTTTAGCTTCAACTTCTTTTGATAGCTCCTCTCTTGCCTGCTCTTCTTGTTGTTTGATAATTTCTAGATCACTTTTTGGTATTTGGTAATAGTCTGATTGAATATCATTAAATGATAAAAAACCATGTCTCTCTCTTCCAAAATCTACAAATGCTGCTTGGAGTGAAGGCTCAATTCTACTCACTTTTCCAAGATAAATATTATTCTTAATAAGAGTATTCTTTAATCCTTCGTATTCGTAGTCTTCAATATTGTTTTCTGATTTAAGAACGACTCTAGTTTCATTTGGATGCGAGGCATCGATGTATAAATTTTTTTCCATATTAATTGATTTAGTTGGTACATAAATTTTGTATTAAAAATTTTGTTTATTAATTATGCCTTATCTTTAACAAATTCCTTTGTATAATGGAATTAAAATGACTAAATTTTTTAAAAATACGCTAATAATTACCCTAAGTTTATTGCTAGTTTCTTTTGTTACTATTTTGATAGTTTTATGGACTTTCTCAAACAGTATCCCGGATTATAGGTTTTTAAAAAATTATAAACCTCCTGTTTCAAGTAAAATGTACTCTGGTGAAGGACAATTGGTAGCTGATTTTTCAAAAGAAAAACGAATTTTTGTACCCTATGAAGCAATTCCTAAAAATGTAATAGATTCTTTTTTATCCGCAGAAGATAAAAATTTCTTTTCACACCCAGGTGTAGATGCTAAGGGGTTAGTCAGAGCAGTTTTCAATAATATTAACAACATACTGAATTCAAAGAGATTGGAGGGAGCATCAACAATCACCCAGCAAGTTGCTAAAAACTTTTTGTTAACAAATGAAGTGAGTATTAATAGAAAAATTAAAGAGGCAATTTTAGCGTTCAGAATTGAGAGAGCATTATCTAAAGAAAGGATTTTAGAGCTTTATCTTAATCAAATTTATCTTGGTAGTGGAGCGTATGGTGTGGCCGCTGCTAGTCTAGAATATTTTGATAAGTCAATAAAAGAACTAAACTATAATGAGGCTGCTTTATTAGCTGCATTACCAAAAGCACCTAGTAAATACAATCCTTATAGAAATAAAGATCTAGCAAAATTTAGAAGAAATTTAGTTTTAAATAATTTATACGAAAATAATTTCATAGATGAAAAAAAATATAATGAGTTTAAAGATAAGCCAATTGAATTAAAAAAAGTTAAAAAAGTTTTTTTAGAAGACTCTCAATATTATATTGAAGATGTAAGAAAGAATATTATTGAAAAACTTTCTTATGAAAAAGTTTATAACCAAGGGTATAATATCAATACTCCAATTAATCTAGAATTACAAAAAATAGTAACCCAGTCACTAAGAAATGGATTAATTGCTTATGATAGAAGAAAGGGCTGGAGGGGCCCACTAAAAAATATTAAATATTCGAAAAATTGGCTAGATAAAGTTGAGAAAAATTTAAGGTTAGAAAAGTCAATTGGTTGGCAAATTGCAATAATAAAAAAAGTAAATCAATTTGATGCAACAATTGAAACAGAAAAAAATGAAAATGGAATAATTAAATATAAGGATATATCCTGGACCAAAAAAGATTTTAAAGATTTATTTAAATCAGGAGACGTTATTTATGTAAAAAAAATTGAAGAAAATCTTTTTAGACTTGAGCAGCTTCCAAAGATAAATGGTGGCGCTATTGTCATGGATCCATTCACTGGGAGAATACTTGCTCTAAGTGGTGGTTTTAGTTTTAAGAATAGTGAATTTAATAGAGCATCTCAAGCATTAAGACAGCCAGGGTCAGCTTTTAAACCTTTTGTTTATGCTATTGCATTAGAAAATCAATATACTCCATCTTCCTTAATCTTAGATGCACCACTTGTATTAGATCAAGGAACAGATTTAAAAAAATGGAAACCAGAAAACTATGGAAAAAAATTCTATGGACCATCAACATTAAGAGTGGGCTTAGAAAAATCTAGAAATTTAATGACAGTGAGAATTGCCCAAAATTTGGGTGTCAATAAGATTACAAATTTTTCAAAAAAAATGAACATATATGAAGAGCCAGAAGAGCTTTTATCAATTTCTCTTGGTTCAGCAGAAACAACTTTGTTAAGTCTTACTTCAGCTTATTGTTCTTTTGTAAATGGCGGTAAATTGATTAAACCAATTTTGATAGATAGAATTCAAGATGGAGAAGGCAATACAATAATAAATAATGAAAATAGAAAATGTGAAAATTGTGATAAAATTTCTTTTACTAGTAATGAATTTCCAAAAATAGTGGATAATTATCAACAAGTTTTATCGCCTCAGACAGCATATCAATTAACCTCATTACTACAAGGCGTTGTAGAGAGAGGAACAGGAAAAAAATTAAAGAAATTAGGATTAAACCTAGCTGGAAAAACAGGTACTACTAATGATAATACTGATGCATGGTTTATAGGTTTTACGTCAAATTTGGTAATTGGTGTTTATGTTGGGATGGATAATCCCCAACCCTTAGGAAAATTTGAAACTGGATCAAAAGCCGCCTTACCAATTTTTGAAGAATTTGTAAAAAAAGCTGTTAAAAAGTCAGATGCGAGACCATTTAAAGTACCCAAAGAAATTACACTGATGGTCATAGATCCAAATACTGGAAATAAAGCAAAATTCAGTTCAAAAAATACAATAATTGAATCCTACAAAAGCAAAAATATAGTTGATGGAAATATTAAATATTCAAAAAACAATAGATTAGATACCAATAATATATTAAAGTTTTATTAATGAATGATAAATACATAAACTTTAAAAAAGAAATAGAAAAGATTAACGATAGAGTTAAGGAGTATCTTTGAAAAAAATGATATTCAATCAAGACTAGATAATAATAACAAAATAATGCTTGAAGAAGGCTTCTGGCAAGACAAAATTAAATCACAGAAAATTATAAAAGAAAAAAAATTATTTGAAGATTTAATAAATTCCTACAATTATTCAGTAAATCAAATTAAAGATCTTAATGATTTGTATGAATTGGCTTTAGAGGAAAATAATATGGATATTCAAAATGAGGTAAGTCAGAATATTTTGGATTTAAGAGCACTTGCAAAACAAAATGAAGTTAAATGTTTTTTATCTAACGAAGCCGATTCTTTGGACTCATATATTGAAATACATGCAGGAGCAGGGGGCACTGAAAGTCAAGATTGGGCAGATATGTTAAGAAGAATGTATCTTAAATGGGCAGATAATAAAAATTTTAAATATCAAATAGTAAGTGAACATAAGGGTGATGAAGCCGGTATTAAATCTACAACTTTAAAAATAGAGGGAGATTACAGTTTTGGTTGGCTTAAAAATGAGTCTGGTATTCACAGGTTAGTCAGAATTTCACCATTTGACTCAGGTGCTAGAAGACATACAAGTTTTGCAAGCATATGGGTTTATCCCGTTGTAGATGAAAACATAAATATTGAAATTTTAGAAAAAGATTTACGTATAGATACTTATAGATCTAGCGGTGCTGGTGGGCAACATGTTAATACAACCGACAGTGCTGTTAGAATAACTCATATTCCTTCAAAGATTGTTGTACAATGTCAAAATGAAAGGTCACAACATAAAAATAAAGAAACATGTATAAATATGCTTAAAGCAAGATTGTATGATTTTGAAATAAAAAAAAAGGAACAAAAAAACCAAAGTGTTGAAGCTTCTAAATCTGAAATAGGTTGGGGTCATCAAATCAGATCTTATGTTCTGCAACCCTACAGGTTAGTTAAAGACAACAGAACTAATCATGAAAGTACAAATCCAGACAAAGTTTTGAATGGTGAAATAGATGAATTTTTAGAAAAATCTTTATATCAAATAAAATGAAGAAAATAATTTATAGAATAGTTATTGGTTTAATATTAATAGTTTCATTTTCAATCATATATCTAAGCACAATAGGTCTAAAAACTGAGAAATTTAATGGCATGATTGCCTCAAAAATAAAAGAAGTTGATCCTAATTTAAGACTTAATATAAACCAAATTAGTGTCCAGTTAGATTTGTTTTCCTTTGCAATTAATTTGAAAACTTTAGGTGCAGATTTGATCTACAAAAATAGAATTATTGAACTTGAGAATATTAAGTCTCAAATTTCAATTCAGTCAGTTATCAAGAATCAATTTGCTCTATCCGAAATTATGATCTCAACAAAATCTATACCTATTAAAAATTTTATTAGTTTAATTAGAGCAATAAAAAATGATCCAAAATTGCTGTTTGCTGAACAGTTTATAGAAAATGGATATATTATTTCTAATTTAAAGTTTGAATTTAATGAACAAGGAGATATTAAAAAAAATTTTAAAATTAATGGTCTAGTTAATAATGCTCAATTATCTTTTTCAAAAAATAAGATTACTAAATTAAATTTTATTTACAAAATTACAGACAAAGAATCAAATTTTGAAAACATTAATTTTTTAATAAACAATAAAAGCTTAAGTGTTCCTGAGCTGAAAGCAAAAAAACAAAAAAGTAATTTTTTTTTTATTGGAAAAGTTAATAATAAAAATTTGAATTTTAAAAAAAATGAAATTAGCAACATCATAAATAATGAATTCTTAAATACCAATTTGAACAATATAACATTTAATTCAAACACAGAATTTACTTTTAATATTGATGAAAAATTTAAGATTAAAAATTTAAATATTAAATCGTTAATTAATGTTAAGAAATTAGAAATAAATAATTTCTTAGAAAAAAATTTTTTTTTCCCTAATATAAAAAAGAATATTATATTTGAAAATCAAAAGATTGAATTAATCTACAATAAAAATAAAATTAATATAATTGGTTCAGGCGGTTTTTTTCTTCAAGATAATTTAGATAATATCAATTACGAAATAATTAGTGATAACGGCAATTATTTATTTAATGTAAATTTAAAGATAAATAATAATCCTTTCATAATTGATTTTATAAATTTTGAAAAAGACATTAAAAATGTTTCAAATTTAAAAGTAAAAGGAACTTTAAAAAAAAATATTTTAAGATTCGATCAAATACTTTTTTTAGAAAATGAAAATGTATTATCAATTAAAAATTTAATTTTGACGAATGATTATAAAATTGAAGAAATAAGAAATATTAAATTATCTTATATAGATAAAACAAAACAAAAAAATGAGTTGGAACTTAAAAAAGATAAAAAAAATTATATAATTAGTGGTGACATTTTTAATGCTGATAAACTTATAACTGATCTTCTTAAATCAAAAAAAGATGATAAGAAAAAATTATTCAGTAAAGATTTTACACTGGATATTAACATAAAAAAAGTTTTATTGGATCAAAATAATCCAATCATTAATTTGAAAGGTACAATATCATTTATTGACAGCGAAATTAAGGAATTAAATCTTGAATCAAAATTTTTAAATAATCAAAGTATTAAATTTACTATTAAAGAGAGTAATAAAGAAAAAATTACGACTTTATTTTCAAATGAGGCAAAACCTTTAGTTGATAGATATAAATTTATAAAAGGCTTTAGTGAGGGAAAGTTGGATTTTTACTCAGTTAAGAAAAATAATGAATCCAAATCAACTTTAAAAATTTATAATTTTAAATTAAAAGAACTTCCTGCTTTAACAAAAATTTTAACTTTGGCATCTTTGCAAGGAATAGCAGATTTATTATCTGGTGAAGGTATTCGATTTAATGAACTCGAAATGAATTTCTCTAATGAAAAAGAACTTATGACAATTGAAGAAATTTATGCAATTGGTCCTGCAATCTCTGTGCTAGTTGAGGGATACGTTGAAAAAGATAAATTAATAAGTATAAGAGGAACACTTGTACCAGCAACAACAATAAACAAAACAATTAGTTCAATACCATTAATTGGAGATATTCTAGTAGGAAAAAAAGTAGGTGAAGGAGTTTTTGGTGTTAGTTTTAAGATTAAGGGCCCACCTGGTAATTTAGAGACAACAGTGAATCCAATTAAAACATTAACACCCAGATTTATAACACGCACCTTAGAAAAAATTAAAAAAAATTAAATAAGTTCAATTTTAATATGTCTCTTTTTTCCAATAGATAGCTTTAAGTAATTTTGATTAAATAGCTTGTCATCAATAATCAATTTTTCATCCTCTACAAGTTTATCATTTATTTTGATAGCATTACCTTTTAATAACCTTCTTATTTCACTTTTAGAGCCTTCTAGTTTAGTTAATATTATTAGGTCTATTATACCGATCTGATGATTAAGATCTTTTAAGTTAACCCTTATAGTGGGTAAATTAGAACCAAGAGAATTACCTGAGAAAGCTTCTTTAGCTGCTTGCTCTGAATTGAGGGCAGCTTTTTTACCATGAAGCATTTCGGTGGCCTTATTGGCTAACAGTACTTTTAACTCGTTTATATTTTTATTCTCTAAATTATTAATTTCACTTGTTTCAAGATCTGTAAAAGTTTTCAAAAATTTTACAACATCTCTATCATCTGTATTTCTCCAAAATTGCCAGTAATCATATACAGATAAAAATTTTTTATCTAACCAAATTGCTCCAGCCTCAGTTTTTCCCATTTTTGCTCCTGAAGCTAATGTTATTAGAGGTGTTGTTAAACCATAAGTTTGTTTGTTGGAGTATCTTTTAATTAGTTCAACGCCATTAACAATATTTCCCCATTGGTCAGAACCACCAATCTGAAGAATACAATTTCTCTTTTTATTTAATTCTAGAAAATCGTAAGCTTGAAGTATCATATAATTAAATTCCATATAACTAAGAGATTGTTCTCTTTCCAACCTCGTTTTAACACTATCAAAACTCAGCATTTTATTTATTGTAAAATGTTTTCCAATATTTCTTAAAAAGGAAATATAATTTAAACCTTTAAGCCAAGAATAGTTATTTACAAAAATTGGTTTAGTTTTCGGATTTTTAACATCTAAATATTTTTTTAATATTTTTTCAATATTTTTTATATTTTTATCAATCTCTCTTTCATTTAATATTTTTCTTGTTTTATCTTTACCTGATGGATCTCCAATTCTAGTAGTTCCACCACCTAATAATACAATAGGTCTATGACCATGTTTTTGAAGTAATCTTAAACACATTATTTGAAGAAGACTACCGACATGAAGGCTTTCAGCCGTGCAATCGAAACCTATATAACCACTGATTTTTTCTTTATCTAACAATTTAGATAAATCTTCTTCATTAGTGCATTGATAGAAAAAACCTCTATCTTTAAATTCTTTCAAAAATTTATTCATAGGTCTATAGTTCCACAATATACATTATTTAATAAAAAAAAATAAGAATGGGCAAAATATATACAGCAATGGGCCTAATGAGTGGTACTTCATTAGATGGAGTTGATGTATCTATAATTCAGTCTGATGGTGATAAAGAATTTTCATCAATTTTAGATAGGTTTTTTGAATATGATAAAGAATTGGTTCAAAAAATATTGATTATTAGGGAAAAAATCACTGATCCAGAGAAATTTAACAAATACCTAAAAGAAATCAAAGATTTAGAAAGAGAAATTACCTTATTTCATGCTGAAGCTGTAAAGGAAACTGTTGGAATATCAAAATATTCAATAGATTTAATAGGCTTTCATGGACAAACAATATTTCATGATCCAGAAATAAAGATTACCAAACAGTTAGGTGATGGAAAACTACTATCTCAATTGACTAAGAAAGAAGTTGTTTATAATTTTAGACAAAATGATTTAGAAAATGGAGGACAGGGGGCTCCTTTAACACCAATTTTTCATAATTTACTTGCAAATGAGATAAATAAAAAATTTGATTTAGGATACCCATTAAATATTCTAAATATTGGAGGTATTTCAAACATTACCTCTACTGTAAATTGGAAAAACATGACACAAATTTCAGGTAATTTAAAAGCTTTTGATATTGGGCCAGGAAATTGTTTAATAGATGAATGGATTAGAAAAAATTCTAAAAAGAAATATGATAAAGATGGTTTGATAGCGAGATCTGGTACAATAGATAAATTAGTTTTAAATCAAGCTCTAGAAAATTTTTCAGAAAACTCCAATTATGATAAATCTTTAGATGTAAAAGACTTTGATATTTTTTTTGCAAAAGGTCTTTCATTAGAAAATGGAGCTGCAACCATTACTAATTTTACTGCAACACTTATAGCTGATGGGATCAAATATGTTCATGAAAAGGAGCAGTCAATCAAAAATAAATGGCTTGTTTGTGGAGGCGGACGAAAAAATAAGTTTCTATTAGAGAGTATAAAAAATTTTTTTAAAAAAATAAACATTGAACCGATCGATAAATATGAAATAGATGGAGATTTCGTAGAGTCTCAAGCTTTTGGTTACTTAGCAATAAGGTCTTTTTTAAAATTGCCAATTTCTTTTCCTAGTACATCTGGATGTAAAGGACCATGCACGGGAGGCATATTAATTAAAAATTTTTAATATAAAGCAGTTTCTTTTTTAATATACTTATCTAAAAATTTAACTAATTGTTCTTCATTTTTAGAAAAAAAATGATTAGCATCTGATATAGCTTGAAATTCTACTTTTATTCCTTTTTGAGAGCTTAATCTTTTATCTAGCTCTGTTATATACTCTAAAGGAACGAGTTCATCTTTTTTTCCATAAATCATTAATCCAGAAGTGGGACATGGTGATAGAAATGAAAAATCATAAACATTTGGTTGAGGTGAAACTGCAATAAATCTATTAATTTCAGGTCTACGCATTAACAATTGCATTGCAATTAAGGATCCAAATGAAAAGCCAGAAACCCAACATTGAGAATTATCAAAATTTTCTCTTTCGAGCCAATCCAAAGCTGCTGCTGCATCAGCTAGTTCGCCTTGTCCATTATCAAATTCACCATCACTTTTACCAACACCTCTAAAATTAACTCTACAAACTGAAAAATCATTTTCAACGAAAGTTTTAAATATGTCTACCACCACTTTATTATTCATAGTGCCTCCATATTGTGGATGTGGTTGTAACACCAAAGCAACTGGTGAAGTATTTTTTTTACTTTTAAAATATTTAGCTTCAAGTCTGCCTGCAGGCCCAGGTATAAAAATTTCTAAAATTTTGTTATCCATAATTGTTATTGATTATCATTCTCAAAAAAAAATTAGGTTTATCACAACTGCGTGACAAAATGTTAGTATTTTTTTCTTTTAGATACTTGACTATTTTAGTCGGGTTTATATATACCCCATAAAATAAAGGTTTTATGAAACTTACATCTAAAGGCAGATA
>MDSZ01069642.1_pt1 | contig 11178 bp, 5 predicted proteins | sample 811201 | NCBI WGS metagenome assembly MDSZ01 (sample SAMN05326647, study PRJNA326480) | marine metagenome | isolation source: seawater | place: Indian Ocean: North | collected 2010 | reverse complement strand
TTTCCAAGGTCTTTGGAATAGCGGAACTAATTATAAAATAGGTCAAACAGTACGTTATGGAGGTAATGTATACAAAGCATTACAAGATGGGGTAAATCAACAACCAGATACAGCTACCAGCTATTGGCAGGTGTTTAGTACAGGCGTACGAACAAGAGGTGATTGGAGTACCTCTACAGCATACGCAATAAATGATGTTGTTGTATATGGTGGTAATACATATATTGTTCTAGTTGGACATACATCAGGCGTATTTGCAACTGATCTAGCCGCAGGAAAATGGCAGAAATTTAACAGTGGTGTACGCTATATGGGTGTATGGACAGCAGGAACAGACTATCTTAAAGATGACATTGTAAAACATAGTGTTAGTACTTTTATAGCTACAGTTGATCATACAGCTGGATCAGACTTTTTTATAGATAAAAATACAAATAATTATTGGGACGCTTTTGTAGATGGTGCCAGCTATGTGCTTCCAAGTACAACTGGTAATGCGGGTAAGTATTTACAAACACCAGATGGTAATGTGTACAGTTGGCAATTTGCTGGTGAAAATGACAAAGTATTTTATGTGGCAGAAGATGCAACTAGTAGTGCTGATGATGTGAATCATGGTAGAGCAATTGATTATGCTTTCGCAAGTTTAAAATATGCGTGTGATTATATTGCGGCAGACGTTGCCAACAGAACACCAGCTACTATCTTTATCAAAGATGGAACATACAACGAAGTGCTACCAATTACAGTACCAGCAAATGTGACTATTGTTGGAGATGGACAGCGTAACTGTATTATCCAACCAGCCGCTGGAAATGGTGATAACGGCATTCCAAACGAAGAAGAAACCATGTTCTTTTTAGATAGTGGTGTAATGATCGAAGGTTTATTACTAAAAGGTCTAACAGGTTATCAAATTGGTACTCCAGGTGATCCAACAACAAGCACAGTTAAAGGTTGCTATTTAAGATTGAAACCTGGTGCAACAATACTTAAATCACCATATATCAAAGAATCAAGTGCATTTAGTACTGGTGCCGTAGGAGCAATTATTGATGGTTCAGTAGTTGCCGCAGGTACACCAGGCAGTATGGTATTTCATACATTTACACAAGTACACGATGGTGGAATAGGTTTTTGGGTAAGCAACAACGGTTTAAGCGAGATTGTTTCTTGCTTTACTTACTATTGTGATTATGGATACGCAACTACAGGCGGAGGTAAAATCCGTGCATTGAATGGTAACAACAGCTATGGTAGATATGGTGCCTTAAGTGCTGGTTATGATGCAAGTGAAGTTGCGGCAACTGGATACATTTTTGGTGATACAATAAGATATACAGCAAGCACACTGAATACTTCAGACGGATTTACAGTTGGAGATACACTTACTTACGGTAGTGCAAATACAGACACAGCACCATTTACGGCTGTAAGTATTGATCCACAAATGAAAATTACAACACAACTAGATGCTACTGTAACAGGAATCACAGCCGCAAATCCGGGTGTAGTGACAGCTACAGCTCATGGATTTGCAACAGGACAATCTATTAGTTTTGCTAACGTTGCCGGAATGACAGAAGTAAACGGAAATGCTTACACAATCACTGTGATTGATGCAGACAGTTTTAGTATTGTAGATACTACAACATTTACTGCATATACAAGCGGTGGTACAGCTACATTGGGCGGAGTGCATGGATTATCTGACGGTGATATGGTTGCATTCAAAGATGTTCTTCCAAGTGCATGGGCACTAACACTAGGTAGTCATGGCACTACAAATGTTTACAACAGAACTTGGTATGTTGATGTTATAGATACAACAAGTTTTAAGGTTTGTACCAACCCTGATTTAACAAATTATTTTGACAGTAGTAGTATTAATGGATGGAGTACACAGACAGAAACAATTAGTGATGCTACAAGAGCCAATCCAGTTGTTGTTACAATGACAGGACATGGATATACAAATGGACAACTAATAAAAAATATTAATGGTGTTGTTGGTATGACAGAACTAAATGGAAATGATTATTATGCCAACAATGTTACAGCAAATACAGTTGAACTTTACAGTGATGCTGGACTTACAACTACAGTAGATGGAACAGGATTCTCTGCATATGTAAGTGGTGGTACAGCAAGTAGATTGGTCACAGGTACATCGTTTAGTACAGGTAAAATGATTAAAATTTTACAAACACAATCTAAAATTGCAAATATTCAAACAAATATTCAACCAAGCACAGAACATAGACTTGTTGTAAATGAAACTGTAAAAGGATACACAGGAAAAACAATCAAAGTATCAGTTAGAAACAGTGGTGCTGGTAATAGATATCTTTTCGATGGTGAAGAACTAGGATCACAAGAACTAGATACAAAACATAGATTATATATATTCGAACAAAATGATGACAGTAATGACAACCATCCGCTTTACTTTAGCGAAACACAAGATGGTATACATGGGGGTGGAACAGAATATTCTCCAGCCAAAGATGCCGCAACTGGTTTGTCAGGAAATGCAGTTGAATATTATTTAGATGGTGTTAAGCAAGCATCATTGGCTGATTATAATACAGGATTTAATGCCGCAACTGCAAGAGAGGTATGGGTTGTAGGAGCCGCACCAGCAAGTGCAAAACTTTATGCAGTATGTTATAATCACTCAGGTATGGGTGGTGGACAAGGTTACACATCCTCAAATGCCGTGTATGCACCAACAACAGGTATTTTAGAAATTACAATTGGTTCACATAATTTACAAGTGGGCGATAATATAGAAATTTTACAAGACAGTATGAGATTTACTTGTGCTCAGGACAGTCATGCGACCGATCACGATTATCCAAGAAGCTCTGATCCTGCAAAAGCAAGTGTATTTGTGAAAATACTGCAAAGAACTTCTACTACAGTCACAGTCAATGTTGGTATAAGCAGTAATGTTACAGATCACATCTATACAGGAACACCAATTACAAATAATATACAAACAGCAACAAGTGATAAACCAACTATTGTGTATAGAACAACTACACAACATAGTACAGATAGTGCTTATTGGGAAAGATTTAGCGGAATGTATAGAACTGAACTGGTCACAGCTGGTAGTACAATTACCGCACAAGATGGTCAGAGTGCTACTGTAGCCAATGTAAATGGTAGCAAAGGTCAATATGGTTTTAGTCTTGTCCTTGCAGGACTATCTGAAGTACCAAGAGCAGGTGCAAGTATTGAATTTGTAACAGGACCAACATATTCACCAATAGACAACGCTGATATCGGTGCAACGCAAAATACAGGTTTAGACACAGTAAGTTATATTGTATCTAATGTTACTGGATATATTGCAAGTAGTGATCCTACAATATTAGGTACAGCAACAGTTACTATAGCCACTGAAAAACCAGTCACAAGTGATACATATTATGGACAGATGTTTAGATTACGATACAAGTATAGTCAAACACGATTAACTGGTCATGACTTCTTGAGTATAGGTACTGGCGGTAGGGCAACAACCAACTATCCAGGAGAGCCTACACAACCACCTGCTCAAGGACAAGAAGTAACAGAGACATATCCAGGTCGTGTTTATTATGTTAGCACAGACCAAGATGGTAACTTTAGAGTTGGTAACTATTTTAGAGTTGACCAATCAACTGGTAGAGCTACATTGGATGCAAGTGCATTTGATTTAAGTGGTTTGACAAGTTTGAGATTGGGTAGTATTGGTGCTCAGCTAGGTGAAAGTATTAACGAATTTAGTAGTGACGGAACACTTGCAGGTAACAGTAATACAGCGGTGCCAACTGAACAAGCTGTAAAAACTTATGTTGATACACAAACACAGACAGCAATCGCGGCGGCGAACAATGCTAGATTATCAGCACCGTTTGATAGTAGTAATGTAACAAGAAATGCATCTGGACAACTTACTGCGGCAGTAAATGAAACAGTAACATATTCAAACATTGCTTACAATTCAGATAATAATATTACAGGTTACGATGAATTATCACAAACAGGTACGCAAAAATCAATTGCCGCAACTTATGATAGTGACGGTAAAGTATTGACAGTTACGGTAACATAAATATAAAGGAATAGGAATTACACATGGCAGATATACTAGTACATAATGCAATTAAAGATGTTCAGCAAGCTATTAATGAAGGTACAACTAATATTATATACAAGCCAATACTTGGCTCTGAACTTTATGATTATGTCAAAGCAATAATTGATGCAAACAAAACTACTGGTCCTTATAATACTGGTGGAGGCGGTTCAGCAACTCAGCCAATAAGTGATCTTTCATGCTCAGAAAAAATATCATTATGTACATGTAGTTTCTCTGGATCAGGAACAAGTTGTACATCTCATTGTATGGGTGGACAAGGTGTTTGGAGAGATGGTACAGTGTTACCAGGTAATCCAGGTGGAGCATCACAAACACCAGCACAAATCAGAGCGGCAATATTAACTAAAGAAGCTTCAGTGAATGGAATTAAATTACTGGATTCAATGTATGGAGCAGATAACACTAATGTACAAAATGATATAATATTAGTCTATTGGAGACTATTAAAATTTTATACAGATGCCGCTGATACACAGGTTTTACAATTTTGGTATGGAGTAGGTGGTAGTTTCCCACAGGGATCTAGAATCAGTAATTCAAACTATCTCAAAGTATGTGGTGGCAGTTGGAGAAGCGGAGAAGGTGCAACATGTACATGGACTGTACCAGCTGGAGCAACTTGTGCCAGATTTCAGGTATGGGGAGCAGGCATGGGATCTAATCCAGGTTGTTGCTGTGGAGGTTCCAATGGAGGTTCTCATGGAGCATATGCAGAAATGACAATAAAGGTTACACCCGGAGATCAGTATGTAATGTGTGCCGGATGTTCTTGTTCAATAATGTGTTGTTCAAATGTAACTCCAGGATACGGTTGTATGTCAGGTGTAACAGGAAATGGTATATGTTGTTTGAAAGCAGACGGTGAATTTTGTTACAATGGAAACTGTTATAATCTAAGTTGTACAAGAGTCAAAAGTGGACATGCTGGTGCATCATGTTGGTATTGGGGAAGTACTTATTGTACAAACTCAGGACATTGTTGGTGTAGTTACAGTGAATATTGTGCAGTAGGTTGTAGCACATGTGGGGTAGTAGAAGTTTATCCAAATTGTTGGACTGATGGTGGAGGACAGTTTTGTAACTGTGCAACTACGGCATGTGTAATAACAGACGGTGGTTGCTACGGACACAGAGGATTATATGGTGGAGGTTGTACTGACACAAACCATTACGGATATCATGTTAGAGCACCAGTAATTGATGCAGATACAGGACGGATGTTTGCAGATAATCAAGGTTGTTTCTGTTTTTACTTTACAAGTGGAAGTTGTTGTGGCGGAACACTTGCAACTGGGTGGACAAAGCATCCAGGAATGGGCGGAACAGCTACACACGTTATGGGCGGAGCCAATCAGTTTTATGGTGAATACGGAACTGGAGGAATGGTACAAGTATCATGGGTAACAAGTTAAATAAAATAAAGGAATGGATCAAAAATGGCTGATATTCTAGTACAAAATGCAATAGACAAAGTTGCTTCAGCGGTTGCCGGCGGAGCAGGAAAGATTGATTATAGAACAGTCTTTAACGGACTCAGCATGAAGCAAAAAGTAAAAGAAATTATCGATGCCAATCCAGGAACAGGACCTTATGAAGTTGGATCAGGTGGCGCAAAGCTCTGTGATTTAACTGATCATTGTTACATGTCTTTATGTGTATGTCCTTATGCTGGAAGTGGAACTGCATGTGGTTCAGTATACATCGGAAATGGCAGTAATAAATGGACAGACGGTACAATATTAGGCACAGGTGGTAGTACACCAAGTGTATCTGATATTAGAACTGCGATCACAAACTTAGATAAAACTATTGAAGCTGTGTATGACATAAGCAACACAGTGGTTCAAAGAGACATATACTACGCATATTTAGAATTGAGGGCAGATTATTATGCAGGTAACAATACTACTCTAAAACAAGAATGGTATGGTATTGAATTACCAGCTACTCCAGGACAACCATTAAGTCAAACAAATAGAACTAAAGTTTGCGGTACTAATTGGAAATGTGGGGAAGGTGCAACGTGTACATGGACTGTTCCGGTTGGAGCCAGCCAAGCAAAATTCCAGGCATGGGGAGCAGGTCAAGGAACCAACCCAGGTTGTTGCTGTGGAGGTGCTAATTTTGGTTTTAACGGCGCATATTCAGAAATAACAATTAAGGTTACACCAGGAGATCAATATACAATTTGTGCAGGATGCGCCTGTTGTAGATGGTGTTGTAGTAATAACCCCCCAAGTTATGGTTGTATGTCAGGTGTAACAGGAAATGGTATTTGTTGCTTTAAAGCGGATGGAGCCTATTGTGAACATCAAGAATGTCATAGTCAAAACTGGCTAAGAGTCAATAGTAGTGCTCCAGGTATGCCAGGCTCCTCATGTCGTAGACATCAAAACCCATATTGTACAACTTCAGGATCATGTTATTGTAGCTATGGTGGTTGGTGCTTTAGTAACAGTTGCTCAACATGTGGAGTTTATCCAATAATGATTGACTGTTGTAACTATATCACTTATTGTAGTTGTGCCACTACAGCTTGTAAAGTCGTAGATGGAGTAGACAATGGATTCAGAGGCATGGGCGGTGGAACATGCTATGATACTAATAACTATGGATGGTACACAAGACCACCACATCTAGATGCAGATACAGGGTTGCATTTCGGATGTCAAGTTGGTTGTTCATGTGCGTCTGTATCAAGTAACTGTTGTTGTGGAGGATGTAACGGAACAGGTTGGACATGGCATCCAGGATTTGGTGGTGCATATACACATACAATGGGTGGTAATAATACTCACAAAGGTGATGTAGGTAAAGCAGGAATGGTTATTGTATCTTGGAACTAAGTAATATACTAAATACATATAAGATAAGGAAAATTAAATGGCAGATGTAGAAATTAAATACACATTCAAAATACCAGATGAACCATATATAGATGATTTCTCTGGCGGAAAAACCAAAGAGTTCACCTATATCGGGCCTGATGTGTTGAAAGTAACTTGTCCAAACGATAACAATGGATATACTTCACCTTATACACAAAAATTAGACGGACCTGTATATGATGGCGAACTATTAGTAGAAATAGATGTAAATGCAAATCCTGAATTGTTACCTATTGCAGATTTATTTTGGGGTAGACAATATGATGCTGAAGCTACTTTTGACGAAGTAACATTAGATGATGGAACAGTATATCAAGAACAAAATAACATGACAATACATGATTACTATTGGAAACCAAGAGGTGAATTAAATGAAGATGGATCATTTAAAGGTTGGATTTTAGACGATGATAATGTACCTATCTTAGAATTATTCCTAAGAGATCCTCTAACTCCTAAACAGAGGACATATCTTGGAAAAGCTGATATGTTTCTTGAAATTTTAGATCAATTTGCATTAGAAAGTTCTGAAGCTACTCTACTTGAAAATTACAAAACTGAAGTAGAAGCATATAGATCAAAAGTTGCATTACCTTGGAAATATCCAGGAATAAATCCAGTGGATCTTGAAGCACCTAAAATTCCTATGCAGTTGGTCGCACAGCACAATGCAATTAAATCAGCTAATTTGGATGCAATGCAGTCAGAAGATGTTGCTGAAGGTCCAATACCAGAGTAATTGTAAATTTAACCATTGACATTGTTATAACTTACTGCTAAATTAGTAGTAATATAATTATGTATTCATAAAAATTGGAGCAAATTTTGTCAAAGAAAAAAGCCTTTTTTATTAATGGAGGTGCAGGTAGAGTTTTATGTGCTATTCCTGCTCTCGAATACTATAAACAAAATACAGACGATTCTGTAGTTATAGTAGCAGAAGGATGGCATGAACTGTTTTTTGCAAGTGCAATTCTCAGAGAAAATGTATATCCTGTTGGACATAAAAATTTGTTCCAACATCAATTAAAAGATAGAGAAATTATAAGTCCTGAACCATACAGACTTAATGCATATTTCAATCAACAATGTAACATGATTCAAGCATTTGACATGCTTATAAATGGAAACACAGAAGAGATACCTAAAACAAAGTCAATGGAATTAAGCATTTCTAGAAATGATCAAGCATTTGGGTATAATACAATAAAACAAATCAAACAATCAGTAGGAAAAGAAAAAGCTGTTGTCTTTCAACCTCTCGGAAGCGGTGCAAAGATAAATGGTGAATTCTTAATTGATGAAAGTGGTAGAAGTATTGAACTTAATGATATAATAACAATAGTAAAAGAACTTTCAAAACATTATGCTGTCATTATGATGACTAATGTAAATATACCAGCACAAGAGGCGATGGGTGCGGCTATACCACAAGCAAATCTATTGCAATGGATGGGTATTGTGAAAGCATGTGATTACTTTTTAGGTTGTGATAGTATGGGACAACACTATGCTCATGCTTTAGGAAAACCAGCTACAGTAATAATAGGTTCAACTTTTCCTGAAAATATAAGTTATCCAAATACTAAAAATTTTACTATCATTGATAACGGAAAGGATAAAGGCAGACTCTACAATCCTTTTAGAATTACAATGGATTTTGATTCAGAAAGAGCAAACGAAGATGCTATGGTAATGAATGAGTCACAAGTAAAAGATGTGATAAAAACTGTAACAAATAAATTAGGGCTTACAAAACAACCTAAAGAAGACGAACAGAAAAAAGAATTAGATTATATTCAAAAAGCCGTTAATAATTTAGGAAAAAAACAACAACCTTATGCAGTATTAAATCAGAATAAGTGAGGAAATAATGGAAAAAACAGGCTATATTTTAGCTATAGCAAGAGGCCATAATGCTGGGGCCTGTTTGCTTAAAGATGGAAAAATAGTTTTCAGCATCGAAGAAGAACGTTTAAGCAGAAGAAAGTATGATGGTGGTCCTTATGCGGCTATGGTCAAAACATTAGAATACACTGATAAAGTTGATAATATTGTAGTAGCACATACTCAATCAATACATGAAACTGGTGCTTTAACAGACTTTACAGGTGACGATGTTTATTCAGCTTTGGGTAGAAAACTAGGATTGATTGATCAAAATGTTCAATATACAATGGGACAAATGCATGACCAATTAATAGATTTATCTGTAATACATCATAAACTTCATGCCAGTTGTGCATTTTATAGAAGTGGTTTTGACGAAGCAGTTGCACTAATAGTAGATGGTGCTGGTACATTCTATCCTCTTAATAATTCAGAAGGAACTGTTAAACTTACTGGTTTTGAAGTTGAAAGTATTTTTAGGTGTAGTTATCCTGCTAATATCGAAACATTGTATAAACACATGGGAACAACAGATGTAAAAGAACATTTTCAAGGTCCTATTACTATAACTGACCCGCTTATTGGACCTGAAACTTTTGATACTGTAATTTCTGATCGTCCTGGTATTGTAAAAGTTTACGAAGCAGTAACATCTTATTGTGGTTTTAATGCCATTGAAGCAGGTAAAACAATGGGATTATTTCCGTATGGAAAACCAAATGAGAATATACCAAAATTATTTGATGATTATGGTCTAGATTCTTTTGCAAATAGAAATTTAATTATACCTAACTATCCAAACGGTGCATTTGTAAATTATCAAATATATCCAGAATTACAAACTTCTGCTGATCAATTTGCAACACAAGATGTGACTACATTACAAAATAGAAGAGATCTGGCATATGCATTACAAACCCAAACACAAGAAGAAATGGTAAAACTAATAAGAAAAGCTGTAGAAGTGGGTGGTTCAAAAAATGTGGTTATAAGTGGAGGTTATGGATTAAATTGTGTTGCAAACTATCATTATTTAGAAGCACTTAAAGATGATGATATCAATATCTATGTAGAGCCAGTTAGTAATGATGCTGGTACTGCCATGGGTGCAGGACTATATTTTTATCATACAAATACTGAGTCTATGGAAAAAACTCCATCTAGTTTGTATTTGGGTCCTAAATACAATTATTCTGATGATGTAATTAATCAAACTGCTAGCAAGTATAATGCTACAGTAGAAGATTGTGATAATACTAGAGTTGTTGACTTACTTGTTGAAAGAAACATTGTAAGTATATTCCAAGGACGTTGTGAAAATGGACCTAGAGCATTAGGTAACAGAAGTATACTTTACGACCCAACAGACCCTAACGGAAAAGATCATGTAAACACTGTAAAAAGAAGAGAATATTTTAGACCTTTTGCAGGCACAATTCTTGCAGAAGATGTACATGAATGGTTTGATTTAAGAGGTATGAATGATAGTCCTCACATGATGTATGCAGTCAATTGTCAACCTGGTGTGAAAGAAAAGATACCTGCTATTATACATGTTGATGACACATGTAGAATACAAACTGTAACTTATGAAGAAAATCCTAATTATTATGATTTGATTAATGAATGGAAAACTAGGACAGGCATTCCGATTATTTTTAATACCAGCTTTAACTTAGGTGGAGAACCTTTGGTTGAAGATTTGAAAGATGCACTATGGACATTGCAACAAAGTGATATTGAATATTTGTATTTGCCAGAGTATAAAAAGTTATTGACAATTAAGAATGAACCTCAGGAAATAGACAATCCTGTATAAAATGTTTTACATCTTTTGGATCAAGTCCTAAAGACTCCATAACTTTTGGTGTATGAGGATTTTGTTTTTGATAATGACAATATCTATTTTGCTGATCCTTAATTAAGGCAGTATTGTAATTAGTGTTAGTATATTTTGGTAATTCTTCAAAATACATGTCTAAATTATCAAGTGCAATTTCTACAACTTGATCCATTTCTTCACTTGTGTTAACATTTCCTACTGCAATCATGTGTCCAGAAAATATTGCTTTTGCCCAATCAGGCAATTCTCTTTCTTTACGCCATTCTAAATTTTGTACACAATCTCTAAACAGATTACACATAGGATGATTCCAATCTATGGTTGGTGAATAGTCATGGAAAGCACCAGTAACTTTCTTTTTACCTGCAATAATATCAAATCCGTATATAGGTGCATCGTTATCA
>MDSZ01063965.1_pt1 | contig 11178 bp, 8 predicted proteins | sample 811201 | NCBI WGS metagenome assembly MDSZ01 (sample SAMN05326647, study PRJNA326480) | marine metagenome | isolation source: seawater | place: Indian Ocean: North | collected 2010 | reverse complement strand
ATCTGAATATTGGTGGGCCCGCCAGGACTCGAACCTGGGACCAATACATTATGAGTGTACTGCTCTAACCAACTGAGCTACAGGCCCTAATCGTGATATGTAATTACAGTATTTTTATCACTATAGCAACTTACTAAATCTTATAATATTACTTTAAAATTATTTCTTATATCATTTAAAACTTATCCCTAGTCATATAAATTTAATATGTTTATTTTATGAAAATGAAAAAATTTATTAATTCATATATTACCTCCATATCAATATTTTTAATTAAAATTGCTCTTATATTAAATAGTAATAAACTTTGCGGATTTATATTATGGTTGAATATTAAAAAGGTAAAAAAAATTGAAAATAAATTAGATAAAACAAAAAAAATTTTACTGTTTCCTAAATCAGGTGGTTTTGACGATTTAATTGAATCATTTGATGACAAAAAAAATAATATTTCTTTTTATTTACTACCTAGAGTTTTTTTAAAAGAGATTTTTTGGTTTTTTTTTAAAAAAAATAATAACTTTTACTTAGGGGACTATTTTACAAAATTAAAAACAAAAAAACAAATAGAGAAAAAGAAAAAATATATTAATTTTTTAACTTTATCTTTTAAGCATATCAATAACTTCTTAAAATTTGATAGTTATATAAGTTTTAATTTATTTTATTATGCTGAAAAATATTTTGAAGACGTTTGTAAAAATTTAAATTCAAAATTTATTATATTACAAAAGGAATCAATTTTTACGCCGGCAGAAGAAGCAGGTGCATTAAAAATTTATAGAAAATATAACGATAAATCAAAAGCACATAAAGTTTCTGTTTATTCTCAAAGTCAAAAAAAATTACTAGTAAAAAGTGGTCTTATAGATAAAGAAAAAATAATAATAAATGGTAATCCTAGATGTGATTATTCTTTTAAACTTAGAAAATTTAAACCCAAAGGTAAAACCATTGTTTATTATTTGATTGAAAGTAACCGTAACAAAAATATTTTTGTTAAAAATAAAAATATTAATTGGAAAAAACTTTATAATCAAACGTTGCAATACACCATTGAATTTGCCAGAAACAATCCTTCTTACAAAATTATTTTAAAGGGGAAAAATGGTGTTCATAAAAAACGACATTTTAATCAAATAAAATTACCTCAAAATTGTTTTTTTATTAAAGATGGTGTAGGCCATAAACTTTTAAATGATGCATCTATTGTTATCGCATTTAATTCTACTATTGTTTTTGAGTCAATTTTAGCAAACAGAAATTTAATCATCCCAAATTTTAATAATGAAAATATTTCAAGAAAAAAATTTTTACTTAATATAAAGAATAATAAATATTTTGCTTCTAATAAAAAACAATTTATTAAAAAAATGAATAATTACTTAAAATCAAAATATAAAGTTAAAAAAATATCTAAAGATGATATAGAAACATTAAGATACTATACAGGAAATATAGATGGAAATTCTGGAATAAGGGTTAAAAAATTTATTAAAGGAACATATAATTGATTTTAAATTTATTTACTTACAACCATATGAACTTCTGAACAAATTTTATTTTTATCTAATACATTTTGAAAATCATTTATATAATTAGAAAAAAATTTTCGAAAGCAGTTCTGAAAGAAATTAGAGCTGTTTTTAGAAAAATTATTTGATATTGTTCTATGTAAATCAGCAAAATCTGTTCCAAACCACCATTCACCAATTATCTTTAATTTGTTTCTTTTAAAAAGATAATTTAAAGACTCTTTTGTATACAAATGGGTATGATCTCCACCTAATTGTCTTGGAAATATTTTTGGATTTGCATGTTCTAAAAATGATGAAAAGCTAAATAATGGCACCGATATATACAAATATTGAGATCTAGACTTACAAAAAGATTTTATTGCTAAATTGGGGTCAATTAAATGTTCAAGTACACCAATTAACGATAAGCAAACACTATTATTTTTTTCTATAACTTTATTTATATCCTCAAAAGGAATATTTTCTATTTTATTATGTTTTATAAATTTTCTTGCAACTTTAACTAAATGATCACTTGTTTCAAATCCAGTAGCATTAATTTTTTCTAATTCACAAGCTTTTATAAAATGGCCACCACCCGAACCAATATCAGTTAAATTAAATTTTTTTTTTATAACTTTTTTTAGAAATTTTATTTTAGGTCTATAAATACTCTTCACTCTTTGTTTAAAATCTTTGATATAATTAAGAGAATAAATTTTGCTTTTTTGACCTTTATAAAGACTGTAACTAAATTTAAGAGAATTTTCATATTTTCCATTTAAATGGAAACAATTTTTACAGATTATATATTCTATTCCAAATGAATTAAAATCGCTTGCGCTAATTTTTTTTTCACAATTCTGACATTTTGTTCTTATTTTTTGTTTTTTATAACTCCTGTTCATATCTAATTTTTTCATTAAATTTTTATTATTATCCAAATAAAAATTCCTTTTTATTTTAAACATATTAGTGTCATAATGTTTGCTGAATTTTACAATTTTTTTCATTTCAAATTTTTAATTTAATTTATTATTAAAAAAATATAAATACTATATAAGTTAATTAAACTATATGACTAAATTAAATAATGTATAAAAAAAAAAAAGTTTTGGTTATAATACCAGCACGATCAGGCAGCAAAGGTATTAAAAATAAAAATATTAAAATTATTAAAAATAAACCTTTACTAACTCATTCAATTATTTACGCAAAAAAATGTAAATTTATTGATAAAATTGTTGTGAGCACAGACTCATTTAAATATGCAAATATTGCAAAAAAATTTAAAGCAGATGTTCCTTTTTTAAGATCCAAAAGATTATCCGGTGATAAAGTAAAAGATTATCCTGTTATAAAAAATTGTCTAAAAACATCAGAAAAATATTATAAGACACTATTTGATTATATAGTTTTATTAAGACCCACTTCTCCATTTAGGGAGAGGCTTTTAATTGAAAAAGGACTAAAAAAACTTCACAATAACAAAACCAGTACTTCAATAAGATCGGTAATTCAGACTAAAAAACATCCTTACAGACATTGGAGAATTATTAAAAAAGAAAGAATGATTTCAATAATTGCAAACGTAAAAGAACCATACAATATTCCTAGACAACTACTGCCAAAAATGTTTTTTCAAACCGGAGATATAGAAATTATTAAAAGAAAAACAATCATGAACGGATCTATTTCAGGTACAAGAGTGATTCCTTTAATTGTAAAATCATTTTATGATATTGACACCATTGATGACATAAAAAAAATTAAATAATGGTAAAATTAATATACGGTCTTGCAAAATTTAGTAATAAAAATTATGGATTTGGATCAAGACCAAAAAACTTCAATAAGAAAAATTTCTTATTTTATATTTCAAAGTATTTCGATATTTTTGAATGTGCAGATAGATATATAGGATCAAGTAAATATATTTCTTTACTTAAAAAAAAGAAAGTTCATTTAAAAATAGATAAAATACCTTTTAATAAAAGTAAGAAAGAAATTTTAGATTACTTTTTAAAAAGAATAAAATTATATAAAAAAAATTATAAAATAAATAAAATAGAAGTTTTGTATATTCATCAAAATGATTTAAAAATCTTAAAAAATACTAAAGTATTAAATGCTTTAAATATTTTGAAAAAAAAAAAATTGGTAAAAAATTTTGGAGTATCAATTTACTCTGAAAGAGAACTGCTATACGTTTTAAAAAATAAAATTTTCACATATATCCAACTACCAATTAATATTGCAGATAGTTATTATTTCATTAAATACAGAAATAAACTTAAGAGAAAAATAATTATTGCTAGATCGCTCGTTTTACAAGGAACATTATTATCTGCTAAAATAAATTTTAAATTTAAAAAACAATTAACTATTTTTAGAACATATCTAAAGAAAATTTCATATGAAAATAAAATTTCAAAGGAAGAATTAATATATCGATACGTTTTTTCGTTAAAAAATTTGAACTATGCATTAATAGGATCTATAAACAAAGAAAACATAAAAAAAATTTTAAATTATAAAAAAAAAGGATCTCTTAATAAAAAATTAATTAACAAATTAAATGAAATATCAGCTATTAAGAAAAATTGGTCGAATCCTAAAAAATGGAATTAATTGCCATATTTATGATCATAATAAAACTTAAAGTCCATAAATTCATCAAAATTCAATTTTAGAATATATATAGAAAAATGAATTATAAAAAAATTAATGAAATTCTATCTTTTTTAAAAAAACAATCGAAATTAAAAAAAAAAAAATCTTGTTTTTTATTTGGAACAACCAAAAAAAGAATAAACCAAAGTTATTATTTAACTCCCAATAGAGAGAGTCAGAAAACAATTTATGCAGGTGCAATATTAAATGGTAATAGAATAGCAAAAAAATTAGCAAAGAAAATTGATGGTAAAGTAAATTATATATTCGTTGACATAGAAAAAAAAAGTACAAATAAAAAAGATATTTTAACTAATATCGAAAGAGTAACCAAAGGAACAATAAAAAAATCTATTATAAAAAATTATAAACCAAATGATATTACAGTTAATTCAATAGAAAATTTTATTCAGGATTATTTTAGAAAAAATCTAAGAGGAGTTGGTGGAAAAAAAATTTTAATCTTAGGAACAGGAAATATCGGGTCTAAAGTTGCAATAAGATTGTTGGAGTCTGGAGGAAATATTTTTTTATTTCGAAGAAATAAAAAAAAGCTTAAGAAAATCAGCGAAGTTTTGAATATTATCAAGCCTAAACATACAAAGTCTAGAAGCAACATCATTAGCTCAAATAAACTTAAATTTGAAGATTATGATGTAATTATAGGATGTTCAGATAATGAAATTAAATTCAAAAAAATAAAAAATTTATTTAAAAAACCTTTGATTATTGATGTTGGTAAAGGAGTTTTCACTCAGCAAGATTTAAATCAATTAAATCAAAGAAATATTACTGTGTTTAGACTAGACATAGAAAATTCACTTAGTTCTTTTATAGATACTAGTGTTGATACAGAAAATTTCTTTAAAGGTAGTTTCATAAAAAGAAAAAGAAAATTTAGATTAGTCAAAAAAGGTATACTGGGTAATTATGGAGATGTAATAGTTGATGATGTTATGAAACCTAAAAGAATAATTGGAGTATGTGACAAAAATGGATTATTAAAAAATATTTCACTAAAAGATTATAAATTATTAAAAAAAGAGATAATTAGGAAATAATGAAAAAAAAAAAAATTATAATTTTAGGATCAGGACCTACAGGATTAATTACAGCTTGGCGATTACTTGAGAGAGGTTTTGATGTAAAAATAATAGAAAAAAATTCTAATTCAGGTGGGCTATGTAGATCTTGGAAATACAAAGATTTCATAATTGATACGGGACCACATATTTTTCATACACCTGATAATGAATTAAAAAAATTCTGGAAAAAAAATTTTAAAAATTTGTTAATTGAAGGAAAATTTTACGGGAAAAATGTTAAGGGAAAAAATTTTGATGAATTTTATGACTATCCATTTTCAAGAGAATCTTTGGAAAAATTTAAAAAAAATTTAAAAATCAAAGTAAAGTCAGAATTAATTAAATGCAAAGATCTAACTAAAAGATTTAAAGCTAATAATTATAAAGAATACATAGATTCTTTTGTTGGTCCAACTCTCAGAAAAATGTTTTTTGAAAAATACCCAAAAAAAATATGGGGGCTAGATACCTCTAAAATGACACCTGATTGGGCTCCTAATCGAATAAAATTTAGAGATAAAATTCTACCCTTTTATCATGAAGAGTATGCTGCTGTTGGAAAATACGGGACGGGATGCATATATGATGAGATTAAAAAAAAAATAGTTAAATTAGGTGGTAAATTTAAATTTAATGAAACAATAATTGGCTTAAAACATAAAGATAAAAAGATAAAAAAAATAATTAGTACAAAAAATAATTATAACATTAATGAAAATGAAATAGTTATTTCCACTCTCCCTATCAGTATTACCTCTAGATTGCTTGGGAAAAAAAATAATTTAAAATTTAGAGGTGTATGTTCAGTTTATTTATTTTATAAACAAAATTATATTTTACCGAAAAATACTCATTGGCTTTATTATGATTCTGAAAAAGTTTTATTTAACAGAATAACTGAAAATAAAAAATTATCTAAATTTGTTGCTCCCAAAAATAAAAGTTTTTTAACTGCAGAAATTACCTACTCTCTTAATGATGATTTTTCTAAAAAAAGTCCAAAGGAAGTAATATCTCAAGTAATAAATGATATCTCAAAAGTAAATTTAATCGATAATAAAAAATTAATAGATACACAAATAAATTATGAACCTTTTGTATATCCAGTTCAATTCATGGATTACAAAAGTGAAACTTTTGAAACAAAAAGTTTTATTGAAAGCTTCAATAATTTATACTCTGTTGGAGCTGGTGGAGAATTTAATTACGCAGATAGTCAAATATTATTCCATAAATCTTTTGATTTAGCAGATAGTTTATCAAATAAATTTAATTTATTTACTAATGAAACAAAAGAAATAAATAGAGTAGATTTTAATAAGAGTTTTAAAATAGATAAAAAACTCATTGGGGATAATGGTAGCCCATTTATAATTGCTGAGGCAGGTTTAAATCACAATGGAAGTTTCTCAATTGCAAAAAAGCTAGTTGATGAAGCAAAAAAATCTAAATGTGATGCAATAAAATTTCAATCTTTTCTTCCTGACAGCAGGGTCTCAAAAAAAGTAAAAACAGAAAAATACTCAGAAAAAATAATTGGAACACAAGAAAGTATACATGAGCTATTCAGTCGTTTAAGTCTCAATTTTAGTATTCAAAAGAAAATATTTAATTATGCTAAAAAAAAGAAGTTGTTAATTTTTTCTACTCCATTTGATTTTGAAAGTGCTGACTTTTTAGAAAAAATGAATGTTTGTGCTTTCAAAATAGCTTCTGCAGACTTAGTAAATTTACCATTAATAGAACATGTGGCAAAAAAAAATAAACCTTTAATATTATCTACTGGCATGTCTAAAATCTCAGAAATAGATGAAGCAGTAGAAACTGTAAGATCAACTGGAAACAAGAATCTTGCAATTTTACATTGTAATTCGTCTTATCCTTCTACTTATTCTGAAGTGAATTTAAAATTTATGCAAAATCTTAAATTACTTTATCAAATTCCTGTTGGCTTTTCAGATCATACAACTGATCTCTTGTCGTCAAAGACTGCAATTACTTTGGGTGCAAATATAATAGAAAGACATTTTACTCTAAACAAAAGAATGGAGGGCCCAGATCATATGCTATCATCAGAACCAAAGGAAATTTCTAATTTAATTAAATTTAAAAAATTCTATAATAAATTTAAATTATGGATTAAAACAAAAAATTTAGATGAAAAAAACAAAATAAACTTAATTACAGGGGATGGTATCAAAAAAATACAACCTAATGAATATATAACTATTAATTCACAAAAGAAAAGTTTATACGCAAAAAAAAATATCAAAAAAAACGAAAAATTTAAAAAATCAAACATTGCTATAAAAGGACCTGCGGGAGGTTTGCTTCCTAAATATTTCTCAATTATAATAAATAAAAAAGCTAAAACAAAAATTCTTAAAGATGAGCCAATTACTTGGGATATGCTATAAATGAAAAAAATAATGATTACCGGAAGTAAAGGCCTTATTGGAAAAAAAGTTTTCAATTATTTAAAAAGAAAAAATAAAGTACTTGGCCTGGATAGACATAATATTGATTTATCAAACGAAAATGAAGTAAAAAAATTTTTCAAAAAGAACAATAATTTCGATTATTTAATTAATCTTCACGGTGCAAATGAGCATGTAGTAAAAAAAAATAAAAATATTAACCCAAATTTTAAAAACGATTTAGATAATTTTAATCATTATTTTCATAACAATGTATTTTCACTCTACTTAACAAATAAATATTTTATAAAATATAACAAAAATGGTAAAGGAATTATAAATTTTTCATCTATTTTCAGTCTAATTTCTCCAAAGCATGGGATCTACGATAAACCAAAAAATATATTCTATGTCTCTAGCAAATTTGCTGTAAATGGAGTCACAAAATACTTCTCTACAATGTACGGAAAAAAAATGAATATCAACACTGTTGCAAATCATGGAATTGATTGGAAGCAACCCTATAGTTTTAAAAAAGAACTAATAAAAAATATTCCTAAAGGAAGAATGATGAAGACAAAAGATCTATATGGAATTATTGATTATTTATGTAGCAAAGATAATAGTTTTATGAATGGTTCTACTATTGTTTTAGATGGTGGTTATTCATCCTGGTAATAATTATCTAGCTTAAAATTCATTAATCGTTAACACTTGACCTAAACTTTTCACTATTTTCTATTAGCTCTTGATAATTTCCTTCATGTTTAAGTTCTCCCTTGTCAAATAAAAAAATCTTATCACATTTTTTTACTGTACTTAAACGATGAGCAATCAAAATTTTTGTGATTTTGTAGTCTTTATTATAAATAGCTTCCATAACTGATTTTTCAGTAATATTATCTAATGCACTTGTTGCTTCATCAAAAATCAATAATTTTGGTTCGTGATATAATGCTCTTGCTATCCCTATACGTTGGCGTTGACCACCTGACAACCTGACTCCTCTTTCTCCAATTATTGTTTTATATTGTGAAGGTAATTCATTAACAATAAATTCATGTAAATTCGCAATTTTTGCTGCTCGTTCAACACTTTCTTGACTAATCTCATCCTCATTTAATCCAAATGCAATGTTTTCAGATACTGTAGTATCTGATAAGTAAATCTGCTGAGGAACATAACCAATTGTATTTTGCCATGCTCTTCTGTTTTTATAATTAATTATTTTTCCATCAACTTCTATTGTTCCTTTTTGAGCTTCTAAAAGACCAAGAATTAAGTCTATAGTGGTTGTTTTTCCACTCCCCGTTTCTCCTACAATGCCAACAGATGTATATGCGGGTATAGTAAGATTAATATTTTTTAAAACTGTTCTTGATGATTGGGGATATTTATAGAAAATATTTTTTAGTTTTATACTTTCATTAAAAAAAAATTTTTTACTAGGTTTTTCATCTATTTCTAAATTAAGTGTGTTTAAATCATTATATACAAAAATTATTGCTGGCCCAGAAACTCTTAATGAGGTTATATTAGTAAAAATTTTTTGAATTGCAGGCATTAGACGATAACCAGCAAATGCATAAAGAGCAATTATCGGTATTACACTTGTGATGTTATCTGTAGCAAGCATATAAAAAATTATTACTAAAATTAATCCTCCAAAAGAAATTGCTTCTAAAGCAAAACGAGGTAATTGGGTAAGTATATCCACTAAAGTTGAGTGATATGCCATACTTTTAGCAGGTTTAGAAAAGCGATTTATAAAAATTTGCTCTAAACCAGCTACCTTGACCTCTTTAGATGCGCTAAAAGCTTCCATTAATACTTTAAATTTTAATCCATTATCTCTGAAATTTTTTTTTGCAATTTTATTTAACAACTTTCTAATTAGTAAATAAAATATCATGTAGAATAAAGCTACTGTAACAGCAACTATTAATGTTAATTTAGTGTCAACATAAAGTAACATAGCAACCAAAGTTAGCGTAACTATAATGTTGGTTATTAAAGATATTGCGGGGCCTAGTCCTTTACTAATAACGTTTGATGTCTCAGAAAGAATTGTTTTTCCTATTTGAGAACTATTTTGATTCAAAAACCACCCATACGGTTGATAAATATATTTTTTAATTAGACGTTTTGACAAAGAATACTCACAATATCTAATATACCTAGATTGAAAGTAGGCTGTTAAAGCCTTAACAATAATTGATACTATCAATAGGAAAAAAACAAAAAAACCTGCTAGAATTAAAAAACCTTGTTCATCTTTTACTCCAAAAATACTGGATTTTTGATAAGCAAAACTTATGATTTTGTTTGAAATTATAATTTCTGGGTTCGTCAATAAGGCTATAAATGGCATTACTGATGCGATCCCAATCATATCTATCAAGGCCATAAATATAATTAAAAAAAGTAAATAGATTGAACGAATTCGTTCTGACCTTGATAAAATAATAAATATCTTTTCGATGTTTAACATTAGAGAGTATAACTAATCTTAATTTTATAAATTATTTAAATTTAAGAATTTTTTATATGATACATAATATTGCAGATTATTTAAAGGTATATAAAAATTTATATAAATAAGTGGTGGGCCGTGTTGGTTACGCTCCAACTACCCCTGCAATGTCAATGCAGTACTCTACTATTGAGCTAACGGCCCAAAAACTTTTAACTTTCTAAGAAACTTTTCAACTGTTTTGATCTACTTGGATGTTTTAATTTTCTTAAGGCTTTTGCCTCAATTTGTCTAATCCTTTCTCTAGTGACAGAAAACTGTAATCCAACTTCCTCTAAAGTATGATCAGTATTCATCCCAACACCAAATCTCATCCTCAAAACTCTTTCTTCCCTTGGTGTTAAAGTAGATAATATTTTTGTTGTTGCTTCACCTAAATTTGATTTAATTGCCTGCTCTAAAGGGGCTAGAGCTTTAGTATCTTCAATAAAATCTCCTAAACTACTATCCTCCTCATCTCCAACAGGTTTTTCTAGTGAAACTGGCTCTTTTGAAATTTTCAAAACTTTTCTTACTTTGTCTAAGGGCATTCTTAGTTTTTGAGCTAATTCTTCTGGTGTAGCCTCTCTCCCAAACTCACTCAATATAAGTCTTTGTGTTCTTACAATTTTATTAATAGTTTCAATCATATGAACTGGTATTCTAATAGTTCTTGCTTGGTCAGCAATAGATCTTGTAATTGCTTGTCTTATCCACCAGGTAGCATAAGTTGAAAATTTATAACCTCTTCTGTATTCAAATTTATCTACAGCTTTCATTAATCCAATGTTACCCTCTTGAATTAAATCTAGGAATTGAAGACCTCTATTAGTATATTTTTTAGCAATTGAAATTACTAATCTTAAATTGGCCTCAACCATTTCCTTTTTAGCAATTCTAGACTCCTTTTCACCTTTTTGGACTCTGCTTACTAACTTTTTAAAATCAGTCACAGACATTCCAAGTTTATGGCT
>MDSZ01007394.1_pt1 | contig 11178 bp, 7 predicted proteins | sample 811201 | NCBI WGS metagenome assembly MDSZ01 (sample SAMN05326647, study PRJNA326480) | marine metagenome | isolation source: seawater | place: Indian Ocean: North | collected 2010 | reverse complement strand
TTCTTTGACTTCATTTTTTTCAAGTGTTCGTAGAACTACTCCTGGCGGGGGCGTAGGGCATCGTCCGTTGATGATAATTCTACCACCTGTCATTCCTGCACCTGGGTCACCTCCAACATCGCCATGAACTACAATGTCACCTCCGCTCATACCTCCGCCGATTCTAATTCCTGCATCTCCTCTGATAACTAAAAGGCCTCCAGTCATTTTTGCGCCCGCGTCATCTCCTGCACCATCAAGAATTGTAATTCTTCCACTACGTTGGCCAAATCCAGCACAAGGTCCAGCACTTCTTTCACAAGTGATTTTGTTTCCATCATTTCCTGCGCCTAAGTAAGATCCAACTTCACCTTGATGAGTGTAAGTTCCTCCTTTGCCAAAAGCTGCAGTAAATGGACCCAAATTTCCTAAACTTCTAACCTTTGATCCATCAGGTAAATTTGGACAAAGCCCTAGTTCCCCATCTTTGGGAACAGGGTCGCCATTAGTAGTCCAACCTATGCGCAAAACGATGTTTCTTTCAAGCGCCTTTTCTAATTGAGCAGGTAGCCTTGAGTTAATGTTCATTGAACTTGCAACGACCTCTTCAATACTTGCCATCACCCCTCCGGATATGTTCTCTTTCATCAACAGTTTGCCTGTAAGTTACCAAATTAACGCGAAGTAAGGTTCATGGGTGGGGCGCGAAGGCACCCTATTTGGGAGCCACATGAGCATCAAGGTTGCAATCAACGGATATGGGACGATAGGAAAGCGAGTTGCGGACGCCGTCTCGTGTCAAGATGATATGGAAATCATCGGCGTGACGAAAACAAGACCTGCTTTTGGTTGTGATTTAGCTGTCCGAAAAGGATATCCACTATACTGTACATTTGACGATGAAGCCAAAATTGCCGCCTTTGCAACAGCGGGATATGAGTGCTTGGGGGGTCTAAGCGATCTTTTGGCAGTTGCAGATATTGTGATTGACTGTTCACCTGGCAAATTGGGAGCCGAAAATAAGGCAAAATACCAAGCCGCAGGTGTGAAATGGATTTTCCAAGGTGGAGAAAAGCATGAGATGACAGGGATGTCATATACCTCTTGTGCGAACCATGAGGCAAATTTGAACGTAGAAGGAACCAGAGTAGTTTCTTGTAATACAACAGGCCTTTCGAGGACTTTAGTTCCACTTTACGAGTATTGTGGCGAGTTATCTGTAGAGTGTACAATGATTCGTAGAGCAGCAGATCCCGGTGACTCAAAAAAGGGTCCGATAAATGCAATTAAACCTGTATTGAAGGTTCCAAGTCATCACGGTCCTGATGTAATGACGGTTAAACCTGAGATCAAAATTAATTCTCTTGCAGTTGCAGTACCGACTACTATCATGCATGTTCATTCGATCGTTGCAACATTGCCTGAAGGTCACGGATTAACCACTGAAAGCGTCTTAGAAATGTGGTCAAAATCTCCCAGAGTTGTGATAATGAATGGAGCAGAGACCGGTATAACAACTACTGCGGAGGTCATGGAATTTGCTAGAGATATGGGCAGGACCTGGGGAGATCTTCACGAAATTTTTGTTTGGGAAGATGGAGTTAAATTAGTTGGGAACAACTTGTATTATTTCCAAGCGATCCATCAAGAGTCTGATGTTATTCCTGAAAATATCGATGCGATTAGAGCGTTAATGGGTACAGAGACAGACTGGAGAGTTTCGGTTGCGAAAACCGACGCAGCAATTGCGGCTCTTTTTGATTGAGCCCTAAAGGGCTCATAAGAGGCTTGAATTCAAGTACACAATGGCTCTCCGCAAAATGATGATGGTCCGACAAAAGACACTTCTCATACTTTCAGTGTTGCTTTTTGCACCATTTGTCGGCGCTGTTGATAACCCTGATATTATTGAAAGCGATATTAGAGATATTGCTGCAACAAGTTGGTATTCAATCGAACCAAGTGAAACATCGATTTCACCGCTTAAATCCCTAGATTATGAAATCCACTTGCCAATTGGTTCATTTGATCCTTTGGAGGACGAAATGCCTGAATCGAGACTTGACGATTCGCTTGATTACAGGCAAACCGGTATGGCAGTGGTGCAATTATGGCACCACACGGGGGATGCTCTCTACAATTTAGTTGAAAACCATGGTGTCTTTGTTTTGGACAATTTAGGTTCTTCAACATGGTTGGTCAGATTGTCCAATCCAAGTGATTTGATGGAATTACAAAACGATGACTCTGTCAGATGGGCTGGTTCGATGATGCCTGGCTGGAGGGTTTCCGAAAACATAGATTCCTACACAGATTACATTTCGGTAATTCCTGCTGTCGATTTGAAGACAGAAGCGCTCGAGATTCTTTCTGTCGATTTGGTTAAGATGGGGGCCGATGAAGCATGGTGTGGTAAGCATTTGTGTGAACTAAAAGGCGACATTAATCTGGAATCTCTAGCCAGAGATGGTAGAATTATTTGGTCCGAAAGGGCATTCGAATTAAGATTGACAAATGCTGTTGCAGGAGCAATTGTTGGGGTTCCAGAACTGGTTAATGCTTCCTTAGGACTTGATGGATCTGGTGAAAAGATATCATTCACAGATACAGGAATCGATCAAACACATCCCGATCTAAATGGAAGGATCGCTGGAGTTTACACACAGTTTGGTTTGGATCCTGTTTCTAACGATACAAATACCGGACACGGAACACATGTTGCATTGACAATCGCAGGCGACGGTACTGGAGATTCATCAGCAATCGGTATCGCACCAGAATCATATATTGTAGCATACGCTTTGGAGCATAACCCTACCGGAATCTTTGGTAGAATAGGTTCGATTTACGATATGCTAAATCACGCCGAACAAGAAGGTTCCAGAGTTGCTGTGAATGCGTGGGGATTGAATGGTAACCGTGGTGCTTACACCGCAGATGCACGGTCAGTTGATGTGTTTGTGAAAGATAATCCGGATTTCTTACCAATTTTCTCAGCAGGAGATGATTCTGGTCAGAACTCATCGATGGTATTGTCTCCATCTACTGCAAAAAATGTATTATCAGTTGGGGCATCAACAACAAATCCAAGTGGATTGACCGCGAATTTTTCTGCAAACGGTCCCTCATTGGATAGCCGAGTAAAGCCAGATTTAGTTGCTCCTGGAGTTTCGATTTGTTCCGGAAGAGGGTTTGAAGCATCTACGCCAATGGGCTTTTCCTGTGCTTCAGGGACTCATTCTAATGGTGTAAATATGTACATGACTTTATCGGGTTCTAGTCAAGCAACAGCTGTTGCAGGAGGCTCAGTTTCTCTTATCCGTGAATTTATTCGTGAAGATGTAGGTATTAGTTCACCATCAGCAGCTTTGCTAAAAGCGGCAGCAATTAACGGTGCAACAGACATTGGGACTCCAGATATACCAAATTCAAAGGAAGGCTGGGGACAAATCTCAGTGGTCAATTCAGTAATGCCAACTTACAATGGCAACACATTGTCAACATTCCATGATAATTCGAGGACAATTTCTGCTGGATTTTCGACTCTTTATCAGTTTGATTTGGATCCTACCTCTGGAATTGACATCACATTAGCTTGGACTGATGTGGCGGGGAGTGCAAATGCAGTACAAACAGAATCGAGGTTAGTAAATGACCTAGATTTGGAATTGAAAGCTCCAGATGGCACAATATACAAAGGAAATGTATTCTCAAGCGGTTTCTCCGTACCAAACGGAGTCCATGACAGTATTAACAACGTTGAAAGGATAAAAATTGCACCTAATTCTGCTTTGCCTTCTGGCAAGTGGCAAATGACGGTCAGCCATTCAGGAGGTCTTGATCAAGCCTATGCCGTGGTTGTCACAGCAGATGCATCGATAGACCTGAAAGCAGATTTGTTAGCATTTGATGGTTCGATATTTCCTTCATCAGAATCTCCCTTAGTTAACGATTTGATAACAATTAGAATTTCTTGGTTGAATCAAGGTACTGCTGATGCCGGTCAATTCCGAGTTACACTTGAAGATTTGACAGAAGGAACGACTTTGTTTGACGGGATGAGATCATCTCTAAATTCTGGAGTAACGGATTCACTAACCTTGTATCATTCATTTTCATCAACAGGAGATCACCAAATGAGGTTAACAGTTGATGTCGATTCTGATATAGATGAGGTTAATGATGAAATAAACGGTGTTGACAACAATGTCGAAGAGATGACGATTACAGTTTCAGCACTTGGTGTTAGGTTAGTTGCATTGGATTCGAACGGAGCCGAAGACAAAAATATGGTTAATCAAACCCTTGATCCAAGAACGGCAGAAGGTTACACCTGGCCGGTTATTCTGAAGCACGAAGGAACAGGACAAGAGGCAGTTAAATTGCAACTATCTCAAGTCCAAACTCCAAATCCAATAAGGAATGATCTTCTATTACCTACAGAAGATGATTGGTCAAGAAGTTCAGATTTCTCTGGCCCATTTACTTTGAATCCAATGGGCCAAACAGGCGATTCAATATATCTCAATATTACCATGAATAACGAAGATGCGGACTTATCTGGGACGGAGGACCGTTATGCAATGACTGGTACATATGTGATGGATGTTACCGCAAAATATTCCAGTAATCCAAGTGTAAAACATACAATCAGATTACGCCTTGTGGTTGAGGAAATTAAAGATGTTCAGGTTGCAGCGGCTGGAACAAACGGCTTAGAAGCAGTACCTGGAGGAAGTACAGCATTTTCGATATCAGTCAAAAATACAGGGAATTCTCCTGCAATTTTTGATTTAGATTGTAACAGCGAAAATCGCTGGCCTGTTGAACTAGGACAATCAAATTCATCTTCCTATTCCTTTGAACCATTAGACATTTTAGAATTCCTTCCTATGCAGGTTAGATTGTATGTTCCTCCGGTTGCTGATGGTCTACCTTTAGCAGGAAGTACTGATTCGGTTACTTGTACTGTTACTAGTGAGGCAGATCCTTCTTTGAATTTTAGTGAAACAGTAACACTAACAGTAAAAACTCTTGAATCATTTAAAACAAATTTACTCGATGATGAAGGAATTGATGTTGGGCCTGCGTCATATGCAAGGGATGTAAATGTGGATACTGGAGAATCAGTAAATTTGAATCTCACAATCGAGAATACGGGCAACGCTCCGTTGGATTTGACTGTAAGAGTGAGCCCCCAACTAACTACTTGGGCTATACAGGTTAGCCATGCTTCAGACATAGGCAATAGAGAAGTTAATTTAGAAATTCAGCCAGGTCAATCAGACCAAGTTTCTATCACAATACTTGTACCACAAGTAGCAGAAAGAAATGATGAGAACCAACTTGTCATTAAGACAACTCAAGATTCATCTAATTTCAAAATAAACGAAACAAAATTGGTTGTTAAAGATGAGATTGGATTAGAAATATTAGGGCCTGAAAACGGTTCGTTTGATGTATTTCCAAATGGTGAGTATACTCCTATATCATTGTCGATTGAAAATATCGGTAATTCACAGGTTGGTATAGAGTGGACTAATTCCTTAGCACCGGACGGTTGGGAGATTGGGTTTGCATCTCCTCCAACTTACCTAGGTCCCAGAGAAACATCGAACCTTGAAGTATTAATCAAGCCACCAGTGAATGAACCAGTTGCAACCGAGGCGTTTGAATTGGGTATTTATGCTACGATTAACAACGGTTTTGACACATTAGATGTGAGCATAACTTATCCTGTAAATGTCTTACCTAGTTCATTTTGTTCTATTCAATACGATCAATCCACACGGCCACTTTTGGGTGTTGAAAGAGACGGTAAAGCAACTCAAGAAATCATCATTACCAATTTAGGAAATATCCCGATGGATGCCCAGCTTGAAACAAATTTAGATGCAGATGATTGGGATGTCGAACTATCTGAAGTTGACTTGTCAAATATAGCTCCAGATGAGAAGGTTGAGGTAGATGTTACCGTATCAACAAACGAAGATACAACTACTGGTATTGAGGAATTGATCATAACATGTCAGAAAGCTGAAATTAAGTTAGAAGTGAGTGTTGAAAGTACACAATCTCAAGGCGGTCTATTTGGAATAGTATCCCCCACTATTGGATATGCAATATTGATAGCTATCACTTTGGGCGTTGGGATATTGTCTGCAAGAATAAAGAGGTCGGCACCGAAAGATTTGTCGGGTGAAGAATTAGTAGCGCCAGATGCCCACTCGATTCCGGACGAAGGACAAAGAATGCAAGCAGTGATGGATTCTGTAGTTGGCGAAGAGTCTTTGGCTACTGGTGGTGTTTCAGCTGAGGAAATTGCTAGTGCTCTGGCCCAATCAATTCCTACCCTGCCAACACCACCTGCCCCAGCAACGATTCCTCAAGGCAGACCGCCAAGCGCAGTCCCTGCAGGAAGGCCTCCTAGTGCGATTCCTCCGGGTAGACCTCCTGCTCCTGTACCCCAATCTAGTCCACCGCCTCCTGCTCCAGCAATGCCAACTGGACCCCCTCTGCCTCCCAGTGGCTTACCAGTTGGTTGGACGATGGAGCAATGGAAATTCTATGGCCAGAAATGGCTTGAGCAACAAGGCCAACAGTGAAAACAGGTGCGGCCTACGCCACGCTCATGGAGAGTATTGTACTGTTTGGCCCTCCGGGTGCTGGAAAGGGCACACAAGCCCAACGAATTACTAATTCTACAGGTCTACCTCAAGTGAGTACAGGCGATATGTTGCGTGCTGCGGTTTCTGCTGGAACCAAAACTGGAATTGAGGCAAAGAGCTACATGGACGCTGGAAAACTTGTGCCAGATGATGTAATTATTGCCCTAATAGAAGACCGCATAAAGGAAGATGATGCGAAAAACGGAGTAATGTTTGACGGATTTCCAAGAACCGTTCCACAAGCTGAAGCGCTTGCATCCATAACTAAGGTTTCTCATGTAATTGCAATTGAGGTTCCAGATGAAAGAATCGTTGAGCGTATTTGTGGGAGGTTCACTTGTGCAAATTGTGGTTCTGTATTCCACGACACATTCAATCCAACCTCAGTTGATGGTGTGTGTGATTCTTGTGGTTCGAACGAATTTAAGCGAAGAGCCGATGATAATGCTGATACTGTAATGAGCAGATTGAATGCATACCACGATCAAACATCTCCTCTCGCAGATTGGTATGAATCAAAAGGAATATTCCACGTAATTGATGGAGATAGGGATATTGATAGTATTACTGTAGATATTTTGAATGCGCTAAAGTGAGTTGTAGTTATGAGTCGAAGAAGAGCTCGTTCTAACGCAAAAAAGATGCGTAGAGAGAATGCTCTTGATGCCCAACAACATCTTTCAAAAGTGATAACTAACGTCTCGATGCCTATGATTGCGAGAGTGAATGCTGCTAAGCATTTGGTTAGAACTTCTTCTAGAAATCGCCTACCTTTACCTGCATCTCAGCGTCATTGGATTTGCCGAGGCTGTAAAGCGTTACTAATCCCTGGAGAAACTTCGAGGGTTAGAATTAGGTCAGGTCAACGAATCATCACTTGTTTGAGTTGTGGACAAATCCGAAGGTTTGGAGGCGGTCCAAGATACCAAAGGAGGGATAGCAATTTCTGAAATCCCCCACAATATCAAGAAACAGGCAATGGATAGAGAATTCCAGCCTAGTGTGCGTATTGGTAAAACAGGAATAACAGCGAATATCGTGGATGAGATTCGCACCCAACTTGCTAAACGTAAGTTGGTTAAGATAAAAATCAACAAAGGAATTTACGATCGTGAAAATCGCTCAGAAGTTTGGGAATATCTTGCACAAGAAACATCTTCTGTGGTGGTACTAGCAAGGGGGAATGTTGGCGTTCTATGGTCCAAGTCTTGACCCAATCCTCATAGAGGCGAAATATCTGGGGCATTTACATGCGTACTAGGCGAATACTCAACAAGCACCCTTCTCAATGGATTTCGCTTCTCGCTTTAGTGGGCGCAGGAATGATGGCTTTCATCACTTCAACGAATGCTGCAGGTGGTGGCGCTGTTGACCTTAATCTCAAGCTTAGAGACGGGCTTGGGAACGAGCCTGTCTGGGTCGGACTTGGAATCTTGGTCTTCGTTTACGCCCTGATTATTTCAGAGGTCGTACACCGAACTCTGGCTGCCGCAATTGGAGGTTTAGCCGCAATCGTTGCTTTGAATCATTACAAGTCAGGTGGAGCACTTTCACTCGCAGAAACAACCACATTGATTGAATGGGAAACTATCGGTCTATTACTCGGAATGATGGTGATGGTGGGAATTATTTCCCACACGGGTATTTTCGAATGGTTTGCAGTTCAAGCATACAAAAAGAGCAATGGAGATGTTTGGACTCTTGTGGTAATTCTGTGTGTGGTAACAGCAGTTCTTTCGGCATTCCTAGACAATGTAACAACGATGCTACTACTCACTCCAGTTACGATTCAACTTGCAAGAGTATTGGATTTGAATCCAATTCCATTATTGATTGCAGAAGTTTTGTTTTCAAATATTGGTGGTGCAGCCACGATGATTGGAGATCCTCCAAACATAATCATCGGTTCGATGATGAGTGAGTCCGCTATCGCTGGTGGAGATTACCCTCATCTTGCTAGTGAAGGAGTTTCATTCAATGATTTCATAGTAGAACTAGCACCTGGTATAATGCTGACAATAGTTCCTACATTTATGATGCTTAAGTGGATGTATGCAGAAGAATTCTCTGGTGAAAGAATTCGTGATGTCGAAGAGTTAGAGGCTAAATACGGTGTCAAGGATGCAAAGATGCTTAAGACATCAGGAACCGTACTGTGCCTAGTAATTCTTGGATTCTTCCTCAATCCGATTTTGCATATTCCAGTGTCGTGGGTTGCTCTTGTTGGAGCAGTTGTGATGTTGCTGGTCACCGATAGGCATGACTTAGAGGAGCCTCTAGAGAAAGTCGAATGGTCGACATTGATATTCTTCGCAGGTTTGTTCGTTTTAATCCATTCTTTGCAGGAATTAGGTGTGATTGGCTGGATTGGTGATCAGGTAGAATCAGCGATTGGCTACTTTGATGATGATTACCAATTTGTAGCCGCTCTTGTCATCATCTTGTGGGTAAGTGCAATTGCATCTGCTTTCATAGACAATATCCCATATACAATTACAATGATTCCGGTAGTTCTTCAAATCTCGGATTCACTTGGATTAGATTTAGGTCCGCTAATTTGGGCTCTAGCATTCGGTGCTTGTCTCGGAGGAAATGGTACACTAATTGGTGCATCTGCAAATGTAGTTACTGCTGGTATGAGTGAAGAAGCTGGGTATCCTATATCATTCAACGAATTCTTCAAGGCAGGTTTCCCAGTAATGTTGATGACCGTATCAATCATTACTGGATACATTGTGATGGTCTACTGGGTAGCAGCAGTTTGGAAGATAATTTTCCTAGGAATCGCACTTCTGGGAATTGTTTGGCAATACTACAATGGCAAAAGCAAGGGCAAAAACTGGGCCGAAGCACTAGTCGACAATGAATCGATCCTAGACATGCTAGAAGAAGAGTGATTTGTGCTCATTCTATCGGTGTGTTCAAAGGTTATACGCGTTTGTCACGTAATGGCGGTACCATGCAGGAGTGCAAAGTTTGCGGGTTACTCTTCCTTGGAGGAGGTGCTTGCCCTACCTGTGGTTCTCAAGTTGCTACTGATATCGATACAGATGATATCGTGATGGATGATGAAAACATTCCAGGACTTGATGAGATTGCTGAAGCAATCGGAGATGATATTTCTGAAGATTCCTCGGAGGTTCTTCCATTCGGAATGGGTGCCAAAGCAGAAGTGATGGGATCATCGCTACCTTTCGGAGTCGGCTCATACACTTCAGATATCGATGAACCATCCATGGATGAGGAAGAAGAATCTCTCGAAGAAAATACCGTGGGTTCCGATAGTGAATCTGAACCTATGGGGGCGCAAAGTATCGAGTCCTCTATGGTAGAAAGTACTCCGGAAAATGATGTTGTTGACGAGGAAAATGAAATTGCTGAAATCGAAACAGAGGAATCGGAGATAAATATCGAATATGACACTGGAATTAGTGAATCCTCTGATATAACAACTGATGAAACAATTGCGATTGCAGGACTTGATGACCCTCAAAATTTCGAGAGTCAAACCGAAACACCAACTCAGTTTCCAGAAACAAATGAAGCAATTGTGGAATCAGAAATCGATTATTCTGAATCAGTCGTCAACGACGTTCCTGATATGTGGAGAATCGATGCAGCAGAAGTTGATATGGACGCAATTTATGCACAAGAGGAACAAATTGTTGAGGTCTCATTTGATGAAGATACTAATGATGATGTAATGGTCACATTTGATGACTTTCATCACTCGCCTGTAGAGGAATCCATGGCTTCAGATGACGATGCTCCTGAACTCCACCCTGCCAAAGCGCTGGCTGTGGATTCGGCAGGTCAGCCCGAAATAGCATCTATGGTGGAATCGGCCTTTGAATCGATGGCCAATTCATCTTGGATGCAAGCTGCACAGATTCTTTCAACGGCCTCAAATAATCGCCAGAATGATCCAGCGATTTTGAATAATTTAGGGCTCGCTCTGCTACAGTCAGCACTCGAAATGGATTCCTTGAATGATCCAATGTCAGAATCACAATATGAAGCAGCGATTATGGCATTAAGACAAGGTGCAAAGATTGACTCACAAAACGATACGATATTACTCAATTTATCTCATGCTCTTCTTGTAAGTGGTCGTGCGGAAAAAGCACTTACTGTAATCAATGTGTTAAGATCAAGATTAACAGGAGATATCGAAGTAGAGAATGTCTTGGGAGCTTGTTTAATCCAACTTGGGAGAGACGAAGAAGCTGAATCTGTTCTGAGACCATATTCTAGTGATGCTATTGTATCTTCAAATCTAGACTTGATTTAGTTAATTTCCGGCTATCTAACGGAATAAGGATAGTTAGTAAAAAATAAGGAAAAATCGGGAGTCTAAAACAAGCAACTGCGAGCAAGTTTAGGGGATGTGTTCGACCCTCGAGAATATGCTTCTAGTACGATGCCTTGATATATGGGGGGTAGGTCGGGGGGTTGCTTATGCACCCGGGCATGCCATTATGTCTGGGGAAGTGACTAGAAGGGCCGCCCTGCGGGGAGACGGTCTTTCCAT
>MDSZ01023090.1_pt1 | contig 11179 bp, 16 predicted proteins | sample 811201 | NCBI WGS metagenome assembly MDSZ01 (sample SAMN05326647, study PRJNA326480) | marine metagenome | isolation source: seawater | place: Indian Ocean: North | collected 2010 | reverse complement strand
TACGTAATATGGAACGTTTCGAAGCATTTCTGGAACGCAACGGCTTTGATGCCAAAGACTACCAGCGAGAAGGAGTAGAATGGATGCTAGGCCTGGAGACAGATGGCTGTATGATGGGCAATAAGCAAATCCGCGGCGGTATCCTGGCTGACGAGATGGGTCTAGGGAAGACGATCCAGATGATAGGGTTGCTCTTAGCTAACTTCAAGCTACACACTCTGGTAGTCTTACCTCGCGCTCTGCTTGAGCAGTGGGAGATCATCATCACGAAAACACTGGGTCACAGACCATTAGTGTACCATGGCTATGAAGGTCGCACAGCAACAATTGAGCAGGTTAAGGGCTCGCCAATCGTACTCACAACGTATGGTATGCTATCTAAGCTTAGTGAGAAGCCACGGAAAGGAGTTCCCCTTAAGTTCGGTATGCTGCATAAGGTAGCATGGGATAGGGTAATCTTCGATGAAGCTCATCACATGCGTAACCGTAACACGCGAAACCACAAAGCAGGTGCATGTGTACCAGCATCACATAAGTGGCTTGTAACGGGAACGCCTATCCAGAATAGCGTAACAGACTTCTATGGTTTGTGCGCGGTACTGGGGATGGAGCAAGGCTTTTACACCAATAAGTCTAACATCAGGACCATCTCAGAAGCTCTAATTAAGAAGAGAACTAAGAAGTCCGTTGGAATCATCCTGCCAGACCTGCATCGCCATGTGGAAAATGTTGAATGGGAAAGTCAAGAAGAGAAGACCCTAGCAGCTGATATCCACTCTCATCTGGCGTTTGCTAATGTGGCAATGAGGGAGGAGAACCCATTCAGCAGAGCAGGATTTCACCACTTCGCTATGCTGCAACGTGCCCGACAGGTATGCATCGACTCAAGTCTACTTGAGAAGAACATCAAGGTGCTACTAGAGTTAGGTATTCTTGAAGACGAGTCTTTCCTGACTCAAGCTATGCAGTATCAGAGTAAGATCAATGCAGTCGTGTCTAAGATTGAAGAGCGTAAGGATAATGGACGTGCTAAACTGGTGTTCTGCCATTACCACTCTGAGATCGATAAGCTTATGGGGCGTCTCTCAGATATGGGGCTTAAAACCGCTCGATTTGATGGTCGTACCAGTCAGTTGGAGCGAGATGAGATTCTTATGAGTGACGAGTTCGATGCTCTGGTACTTCAGATCCGTACAGGCTGTGAGGGTCTTAACCTACAGAGGTTCAGTGAAGTGTATTTCGTAACGCCTAACTGGAACCCGGCGGTTGAGGACCAGGCAGTAGCCAGATGTCATCGCATAGGTCAAGATAGTGAGATTGATGTCTTTAGCTTCAAGATGGAGAGCTTTGATGATGAGAACTTCACTAAGACGCTGGATAAGTATGTGAAGGATGTACAGCGATTCAAGAGAACAGAGGCTAAGATTTTGGAGCCAGAAGAGCTAGGAGAAGAGTTAGAAGATAAGTGTGCTATTTGTCTGTCACCACAACATGAACATACGCATTGCAGACTTGATTGTGGCCACTGCTTCCATCATAAGTGTATCCACACCTGGTTCAAACGTGGCCAGGGCTGCCCATTGTGCAGACAGTAACTGAAAAAAAAGAACTAAAAATAAGAAAAACTACAAAAAAAGAAATAAAAATAAAAAAGAAATAAAAAGAAATAAAAAGAAAGCCTAAAAAGCTTTTTTTTTATTTAAAATTGAATTAAAATAAGGAGAGAAATGGCCATTATAATCATGTCCGTGAAGATAGCTTGGGCAAAGCATCTATATAATGCATATCATAGCGTAAAGGCAGGAGATAGTGTATATGATAGTAGTGGTAATTTACTTGGGAAAGCAGATGGTTGTTACGCAAGACCAACGTATAAAAGTCCAGGAAGTGTATGTTTGATAAGTAAAGGTAAGTTTATTTGGGTATCTGGAAATGTAGAGAAGAGAGAAAATGATTGGAAAATACAAGAAAATACTTCAGTAAAACGTTAAAAAATAAAAGAAAAAATAATCTTTTTTATGTAATTAAATATTTTTAAATAATGGTATGTTTTATTGTATTAAAAAAATGAAATACTTATTCTAGTATAAGTAATAATCGCCTTGGGCCACACAGTGTTGGTTCAGGGATGTCCCATAATCATAGAGCGGTTGATAGGGAGATGACACTATAGTCCAGTCTAACCAGCTGGAACGTGTAACGTACTATAACTATATTCTCCCTGCTGGGGAGAGTAGTACTAGGCTCTTCAAAAAAAACGTTGAATCGGTGTGGCTGCTGCTGCCGCTGAAATATGGGTGGTACCCTGAGAAGAGTAGATGAAAAGGCAAGCTGTGCAGAATATAGTAAGAAGGAAAAGAAACCCCTTCTATTAACTATATTTTTATTACCGGTTTCTCATTATCCTACCGATTTCTGAGTTAGCATAAATATAGTTAAATGTGACAAATAAGGTTCTGTAATTACCTCTATTGGGGGGCCGAAAAATTGAAATACTTTTTTCTAGATTAACGTCTGTGACAATGACTCATGAGGTAGATTGATCACTGCTGATTGAGATAGTTCAAGCCTGAATCTTAGTGGATCGCTGGGAGGAAGGAGAAGAAAGCTAACAATGCGGATACTAGTTGGAAAGCCCACCCTATGAAAAAAGAGGCCCCTGACAAGCATATCAGGTGACTAGTATTTTTTATTTTTTTTATTTTCTCTCTTAGTTTTGTTTTTTATCTATGTCAAAGTGATTTTTATTTTAACATAGAACTAGAAAAGGTTAAAAATATAGGTAGTAATTAAATAAGATGAAACTTCTTGAAAGCTATGAAACAAAGGATGATGGATATTTCAAGTTATATAAGCTAGATTGTAGTGTAGGATATATAGATGTACTAAGAGATGTACAAGATTATGTATATGATTGTGATGGGTTTTCAGTGAATTCAAGAAATACAGGTTTATTTACAAATGATAGAGAGAAAGTAGGTAGTCCTTTGTGTAAAGAGTGGAAGTATATACCTCCAAGATACATATATCAACCTTTTACGCCTTTATTGGAACGACTATTAGATATAGTGCAACCCCTTTATAATGGATATGAATTGAGTGATGCAATAGTGAATGTATATGATGATGGAGACTTTATATCTTATCATAAGGATTACCATGCTTCAAAAAGAGAACCATGTTCAATAGTATTTTCTTTTGAGTATGATGAATCAGAGAGTCATGTGATGGAGTTTTACCGTACGACAGGAGGAGATTGGTCAACTCGTAAGGAGCGTGGTGAAGAAAAAGAAGAGTTTACAATTAGTTTACCACATCAGTCAGTTGGGTTAATGGTAGGTATGCAACGTAACTATGTGCATGCTATAAGGCCAGGGAAGAAGCGTATATCAGTAGTTTTTAGATAAAAAATATTTCCCAATCCGGGTATCGATCCCGGTTCTCCCCTGTGAAAGAGGGGTATCCTAACCATTTGGACTAATTGGGATGGTACCAGCAGTGGGATTTGAACCCACGAAGCATCTGCAACAGATCTTGAATCTGCCCCCTTTGGCCGGACTTGGATATACTGGTTTACCGTGCTCCCCATAAATATGAATCTCCGTGCTCCCCTTTAAATAATCATTTACATAACAACGTTATTCCTCGTTATTCCTCCGCGATTATTTCTACATCATCCTAGCCTTTGTCGCTGCTAGCTCATTTACTATAGTAGTGTCTATTACCTTTTCAATTTTTTTTATAGGGTAAGTTTTAACTCCTACTACGATTTTGACATCAAATAAAAAGTATATGAAAGTGTGCTATTTACCATTTATTAGATTGTTACCGGTTTCTTATTATCCTACCGATTTCTGAGTTAGCATTAATAGGCTAGATTTGCCACTATATTAAGTATTTGAACGCCTAATATAGTAGTGTTAAGTATTTAAAGCTAGGTTCGCGTCTATTACAAAAATTGCCCATACGTCACCATTCTTACATATCTGATTGTCTCCGCGTCACAATGCTTACATATATTTTTATTTAATACTTTAATTGGCTCACAGCATTTGTATTCATTTCTATTTTTATAGTAATTATAAGATTCCTTATCGTGTATATATTTGTTATGAGAATTGCATGTCATTAAATATGAGTATATCTCCTTTTTCACATCCTCCGGTAGGCTATTCATTATATATAATTATAAATATAAACTATATATAAATGGTACATTTAAGTAGTCCTCGTGCTATAGGCATTATGGTATTTTATTCTTTTCTTACTTTCTTTCTTGGTCCAATTGTAACTAGACCTTTCATGGGTGATCATCCTGATCAATGTATTGCTGGTTTCTTACTAGGATTTACAGTTAGTGTATTCTTATGGATGAAATATGGAAGAAAGTTAGTTTAGTAACTTAAAAAAAAGAACTATATTAATATTAATAATGAACTGGTTAAAAATTATTAATATTGACCTAATTTCTCTCATCTTATCTTTTCTTGGAGGCTCAACTATGTTTTTAAAGACTGAACACTTGTTAGACATATTAGAGTATGAACATAGATATAAAATGGTAAAAAATCAAATGTTTATGACACTTAATTTTTGGAGTTTTACACCTCATCCTACTCTGACAACCGCAAATGTTCCCACATCTCGTCAAGTTTATCGTAATACATTTCAACAAGTTAATTCAATAAAAGAGTATTGGAGATATAGATTCAGAAAAGACCATCCATATGCTAGTCATAGTCCTCTTCCTGAATTAGATATTCATTTTATAACTGACACGTTAAGTATTCCAATATGTAATTTATTACGAGGTGATCATCATAAAAATAAAACATATAGAGAACATTATCATATAAACCTAAGTTAATAATAGAAATCATGAATTATAAAGAACGTTTGTCATTTTACTTAGGAGCTGATAAAGACAAGCCACATGTAGATATGAATAAGTATTCTATTAGTGATTTAACTGTAAATGTAAATACTCACGATACAGTTTATGACGTTCCTTTGGGCAATTTGCTAATTAAAACAAAAAATACAGATAAGAGATTTTCTTTTTCAAGAGGTGATGTGATAACTCAGGATCAACAAAATAACTGGACTCTATCTAAAAATAGATGTGAAGGAAATACAAGTTCGGTGCTTTTAAGAAGCTTTAATATTGGTAGACACTGGGCAAACTATTATAATAAACCAAAAGACATACCTTTTGAAAGAAAGAAAAGTATTGTTTTTTGGAGAGGCGTATCGACCGGCTCATCTAAGCATTTCTCAGCTAAAAAATGGGATCCAAGACCAGCAAATAGATTTACATTAGTAGAAAAATGGTGTAATAAAACTCAAGATATTGACGTAGGATTCAGTTTTATCCATAGAGATTGGCTAAAACCAAAATATCAAAAATATGTAAAAGGAGTCTGTAATATACAACATTTTTTAATGAATAAATATATACTTTCAATTGAGGGAAATGATAAAGATTCTGGCTTAAATTGGAAACTAAACTCAAATAGTCTTGTATTAATGGCTAAGCCAAGGGTAACAAGTTGGTTAATGGAAACAACATTAGTACCTAACAAGCATTACATTTTACTTAAAGATGATTTTTCAGATTTGTATGAAAAATTGCAATGGTGCAATAATAATCAAGATAAATGTATTGAAATAGTAAAAAATGCAAATGACTTTATGAGACAGTTTTCTAATAATTCAAACGAAGAAAAGCTAGAAAAAGAAGTATTAAATAAATATTTTGAATTAAAAAGTAAATTAGAATAATAAATATGGGTTCATGTTATTCATGTTTTGAAGAAACAAAATGTATTGAGTGTGGTGTACCATATCATTATTATAATAATGATGAACATAGATCAAGAAAATCTTGTAGAAAAAGCACCAGCGGTTATCATCAATTTCCAGAAAGACTAATATCAGAATAGCAATTTTATGTTAGCTAACTATTTGTTAACATAAAAAAAATAAAGGCATTACCGGGATTTGAACCCGGATTGCAGGATTCAAAGTCCCACGTCCTAACCGTTAGACGATAACGCCATATATATACCAAGACTAGGATTTGCACCTAGGACGGGGCTATTAACCCGCAAGCTCTTGAGGCTTGTCCGATCGACTACTACGGGACCTTGGCAGAACTCGACACGTACATATATATTGGATTATAATCTTTAAATGCTTTTTAATAATGATATCTCTATAGTAAATAAAATAAAAAATAAATAAAAAATAAAAAAATCTACCTCCTCCTCTTTTTTGTTTTTTTTCTTTTTTTAATTTTTACTTGTTAGATTGTCAGTTAGTAGTGGTATGAATGACAACTCAGCAAAAGCATCATCGTCGGTTTGTTCGATTTTCTTTGTTCTCTCACGTGCGGGGCGCCAGCGGGGTCTTGAAGAAGTCAAGGCTGCAAACGCGGCGGCGTCCTCTGCGTCTTGTTCTGCTTTGGTCTTGATAGAGTCGATAAGAGTAGCAGATCTTATCGTGTAAATAGCTGTCACTGATGGGGCAGGTTTGTCCAGATACTCTGCGTCCGCGAAGAAGGTGACACGCCGGCTAGGGTTTGACATGGAGTGATGTCGTATTCTCTTTGTATTGCGTCGCAGTTCACCTAGAACACACTTGAAGGTATTGCTGATGTTTGTTGCTGCAATGGTGGCCATATTTTTCAGTGTTGCAAATTGATTATTTGAAGGGTCAGCGAAGGATGTCATATACAATGATGAGTAAATTATTTTCAATTTTTTGAATACTTATATGATTTTATATAGGAAAAGCATTTAAGATATAAAAATATACTTTTAATAATATAAATGTCATTTAGAGATAGATTTAAGTTTGAGAAAAGATATGACGAGGCACATAGAATAATGCAAAAATACCCAGAAAGAGTACCTATAATTTGTGAAAAAGATGTAAGAAGTATAGATATACCAGATATAGATAGAAAAAAATACCTTGTTCCAATGGATTTATCAATAGCTAATTTTATGTACGTAATACGTAAAAGAATAAAAATAACACCTGATAAATCAATATATTTATTTATAGATAATCATGTAATGCCTGCAACAGGACAGTTAATAAGTCAGTTGTATAATGAACATAAAGATGAGGATGGATTCCTCTATATAAAGTATGCAGGCGAATCAACTTTTGGATAGAACAATATCTAAAGTTACTATATATGGTAAGGCGTAAGAATAAAACATTAAAGCTCATGAGAGCTAAAAATAAAACAATAAAAGCTTATCAAAAAGTAAATTGTAAACTTAGAAAAACACGAGTAAAAGAAAATAACTGCTTGAAAAAAAAGAAGGCAATAATGCGTTTAACAAGAAAGCTTTGTAAGTTAGATAAAGAGCGTAGAATTGTAAAAGACAAGTTGCGTAGAATGAAACTACGTAATAACAAATGTTTCCGAAAAAATTAAATACAATATAGAATATTTGATGTTGTATTTAAATAAATATAGAACCAAACAGCTCCGCGATTTTTCCATAGATAGCACTAATAAAATACTCAGCTTCACTTTTGGTGTTATAAGATATACGTGTATTTTTTATAAGATCATCTTGTATCTCATTTATCCATTTATCACCAATTTTATCAAAGATTTTATAAAGCTTTTTAAGGCGATATTCACTAATGAGACCATGTTTTGATCCTGGTCGTTTAACTTGTTCGAATACTATAGCCATAATAATGTTCCATAAACCACAATTTCCAGACTTATTCCAAGATTTATCAGGAGAAATGGTTTTGTAGATTGGATACATTTTGTTACCAACTCTAACACTAAGGTAATAGCCTGATGTGTTTGCCCATTTTTTGCCATTAGGATCAAAAATGTAGAATCTCATATTACCCTTTGCAGTGATTCTTTTCTCAATCATGACTCCATGACTCTCATTTCCTTGTTCAGCGACTGTTAGAGGGTAATAACCAGCGGGAAACTTTCTTCTTCTTGTTTCAGTAAAGTCTAGTGTGGCATTATGTTTTACGAATTGTGTAGGTTTTTGCACCTTTGATAGTATTTTATATACTTGTTTTTCAAGATTACCTATTTTTAATTGACATGATCTCTCAGATGGCATGTGTATATATAGTTTTAAGATTAAAGTTTAAGTTTTTCTATATAACTAATTGCCATCCATTCTAATTTTAAGAATATCAAAGAAAGAGCAATTGTAATACCTAATCTATATGAATTATATTGTTTTGGAGTAAGCTCTTTATGATTTTCTAGATATTGTTCTATATGATAATTCATGTACGGAATACCGATTGTTGGTAACGTCCATGTGACAATAGACATAACAATCATTATTGCCCATCTTTCACCTTTTGATCTTTGTTTTACATTTAAACCAAAATAAAATATACCTGCAAGTGCAACAACGCCTATAATATTAAATGAAAGGTAGCCTCTTAAAGTATCATTATAAACACTGTACCATTTTATGAAATAATCTGGGAAGTTAATTGCTAAAAGGTTAGCAACAATATCTACGTTTGCAAAATAAGTAATAAATACTTCAAATGGTGCATATTGTGATAGTAAATAAGGAATAACGGCTACAACAAGAACATATAATACAAAAAATCCTATAATATCCTCTCTATCGTATGGGGTCTGTAATTCATCTTCTAATCTTTTTGGTATTTCTGGCATATATAATAAGCCCAGTAAATTAAATGAAAAAATGAAAACTATTAATATAAAAATAAATTAACAATTAATAACAATAAAATGGAATTACGTATTCGAGAATACAAACCAACAAAAGTAAAGAAGGTTGGTTATGTTGATAAGCTTCCTATTAGGAGTAACCTTTGTTCTTATATTTGTAAGTGTAATAATAGTGTATTTCTATCAAAATGTGATTTAAAAAGACATATGCAAAGAGATTGTCATAAACGATGGTTACGTTGTTTGAATTGTCCTAAGCCAACAAAAATAGAGTTTCAAGCTTTCCCTATTTGCTTAAATCCAGAGAAAAGAAAAGTAACATACATGAGTTTACAAAGAGCTAAATCACGGGCAATTCGCCAAATAAGGCGGTATGAAACTGAAATCGTTGGTATGTTTACAAAAGTAGCCAAAGAGACAAACACTAATAGTATAAATACTCGAGTACGTGTAGATATTGAAAATGCAATTGAAAGATGTCGAACAGTTAAACTAAAAGAAATGAAACAATATGGTATTTGCGATGAAATAGAGGTTTGTGTTTCTAGTAGTTACCCTATGACAGACTCTGATCTAGTATCTACAATTATGCATGAAAGTATGCATTATATTTGTAAGGTAGACAGAGGTTATGGTTGGATAGATATGTGCACACGCGATGAACATGAAGTGTTCCGTAGGTTGGGAGAAGACTGGTAGTAATATCAAAAACACTTAAAAAACAAAAATCAAATTATATAAAGAAATATGAGCACTTTAGCGCTTCAAGCTGAGCTATATGAACCGCAGATGAACAGCGAAGGTTTTTTTTATGACGCACTACCATATGATGCAGATAACCTAAGCTCATGGAAATGCAACTGTAATAACGGTCGAAAAACATATCATAGTAAGTGTAGATTAAGAGCTCATTTTAAAACAAAACATCATAAAGATTGGTTGAAGCAAAAAAACAATAAAAAAAATAATGATATGGAAGAACTTAATCAATTGCGCAAGGAAACAAAAACTCAGAAAATAGTTATTGGACAGCTGTCTAACGAACTTTCAATACAGAAAAATATAATTTCTGATTTTATGAAAAGACTTGGATATGTTTCAAAATCTGAGCTAGAAAAGTATCACAATGAAATAAAAGAATTAAAAAGCAAACTAGAAAAAACAAAAATTAATAGCTGGAATAAGAAGACAAATTAAAAAAAAATAATATAATATAAGATGGTATTGGGTTTTATATTATACGAAGCATTTGATATAGTTTACAATTTAAGTTCACTTTTATTCGGCGGAGGTAAATATTTTTATCGATGGTACTACGGTTTAGATGAGGCAATAGAACGAGGCAATGAAAAAGAAATAGAAATGCTTATGAAAAGAATAGAAATATTAGAAAAAAACCTACTACTAAAAGATAAAGAAAATTAGAAAAATGCTCACGACCTCTATCTCCGGGTTATTATTTGCATTGGCTTTTTATATTAAGTCATTTTTCTTTCTCTCAGCAGGGCTGGGCTTGCTATTGCCTTATTCCACCTGCATGTCGAGCCATTATATACCAATTCTACTACGATTGAGCGATGACAATTCAGTCATTCCAACTGAAAAGCCACAATATATAATGGAGGATGAACCCTCACCCCCAAAGAGTAATCATAAAGAGGAATCGGACCCCTATAAAGCAACCATGCTATGATGAGTTTAACGTCAGATCGCTTTATGACGTAGCAGTTTAAAATACTGAAGTCGTGCTAAGGACAACGTATCATAAAGAGGAATCGGACCCCTATAAAGCAACCATGCTATGATTGATTGCGCATCGCCTATTCTCCATTGGACAAGTCTTACGACTTCTTCGCACCTTACACCAGTAAGCTTATGCGGCATCCAACGCCTTTATAGGTCTCATATGGGCATCCATATCTAGCAGTTCGACCCCGCGGTGGTCTAACCAGACGATATAGGAGACGCAGTTTATTGTCTTGCCAACGGACAAATATCGTATAGAGGAATCGAACCTCTAAATAGCACCAGCTACGATTGAGTTTAACGTCAGATCTTTTTATGACGGCTTCGTCGTCTTACTATACGCTCGAGCTTATTTACAACAACGTCTATTGTGACTCAATCGCTTTTTTTTTATTCACCTAAGTTCGAGGCCTGACCAGGGCGCAAAAGCACGAACTAACACAATCAACCCTCCCCTTTTCCAAATGAAATCGGCGCTGCTGTATGATTTAACATACGGGTTCCGCTAAGATGTGGGGGGTCAATCCCAGATTTATCTTAGTCCTCTGTCCGTTTAAAGTCAGACCAGACTCTTTATAACCTTCCTACCGGGCCAATGGCTATCCGTTATAGCAACAATAATACGGTTTTACTAGCGACAATACCGTATTATTGGAGTGACTATGCGCCACTAATGTAATCTACCAGGAAAACCTAAAACTTCAATTTTCAGATAAAATCTTG
>MDSZ01147433.1_pt1 | contig 11180 bp, 5 predicted proteins | sample 811201 | NCBI WGS metagenome assembly MDSZ01 (sample SAMN05326647, study PRJNA326480) | marine metagenome | isolation source: seawater | place: Indian Ocean: North | collected 2010 | reverse complement strand
TTCGCATACTACAACATGACCAGTAAGATCATCATGTATTTTTGACTTGACGTTAGTTCCAACTTTGATCATGATGTAATTTGTTTATTATAATATTATTATAGCATTAAAATACCCCCTGTGAAGGGGGTGTGTGACAGTTTGTTATAGTGTCCTATGATTTGGGTGAATTCTCCCAAGATATGTCACCATAGGGGTCAACTACGTATGCTTTAATATAATGATCTGCATCTGGGCAGAGAGATTCTTTAGGAAACCATGCTCCTGCATTGATAGCAGCAGCAGTTTCATCATCAAATTTGATAGTATTGAATATGCCACCTTGCTTTATTATATCCATAACGTAGTCATCCACAAATGCTTCGTAATACGTTGTAACAGTTGCTTTCTTAGTGGCATCAAGATTATTATATTTGTCTAGATTGAAATACAAACATGCACACTGGTTCCTATTGGCATAATAAGATACCAAGTCAAATAAAGATAGTTCGTTTCCTTGTATAATCATGATCCTAGTTCATTTTGTGCTTGTTGAATTATTAGATTCAAAAATTCAGTCTTATCATATGTATTTGCCATGTCATCAGTAGCATTATAGGTAGCTGATTTACTTATTTGATATTCAGCAATGAGTTGACTGAAGTAATTAGTTTGTGTCAGTGATTTCAATAACATGAAATGTGCTATCTTATCTTTAAACTCTTTGAGATAATGATTTGATAATGGTAAGAACTGATCATCTGTTGCAAGATATGCGTTAGATGGATTTTCTATTTTGTAGATTTTATTGTAAAACTCAGGTGATATTGGAAACTTAGTTCCTTCTGCATTACCAGAAAACTCAGGAGTGCTAGTAATATCTCTCAATTTAGTTCTATATGTAACATACAATGCTTTATCATCAGCACTTAATGGACAGTCACTACACATTACCCAATCAGATTCATCTAATAAGAAATTCCTCGCAAGTCTTACACTTAATGGAGTAACAGTTGTTTGTCTGGCATACATTTGTGCCAATTCTGTTTGAAAATTAGTATTTTCAATGGAGTCAAGCAAATACCATCCTTCAATCAACTTATCTTTGAGAGTGGTAGCCTTGGCATTGTCAACAGCTTCCATCTCATAGTCTTGCCACTCATCTGTATTAGTTTTGAAGTTTCTTACATACTTCCTACGTGCAGCAATATACTTATTACTATCACTGTAGTAACTAAATGTTATAAGTTTATCCTTATCACTATCCCAGTCAGGATAAAGTAGAGGAGTTAAAGTGTCTTTCCAATAACTTTCTGGAATGGGTTTTGATGTTCCCATATATGATAATTCTTGTGCTATTACATCCAATTGCACTTGTAATACTGGTACTGACATTTTCTAATTATAGTCTCCGTCTTATTTAGTTAATATGCTTTAATCAAGTATTTACATGTTCTGTAAGGCGTTAGCAATGGTATATCTATATCTGGATCAATAGTTGCCTGTGGTTCAATTTTAGTTGTTGCTTTTAATGTTAATGTAGCATCACTACAACCAAGACCAGAACTATATGTGATAGATGGTCCTACTTCACCCTGAACAGTGTATGTTAATGAGTCAACATTATTTTTAAGAATTTTACCAGCAGTGGGAACATATACTAAGGTAGTTGCCTTACCATTCCACCATATAAATTCACAAATTCCAAAGTGGTCTGTATTACCAGCATTATCATTTGTAGATGATGCATCAGCACGTACTTGTTCTATTTTGAAATTTGTACCTGCTGCTTTTGCATTCTGTGGTAATGTAACAGTATAAGTATACCATTTAGTATCACCAGCAGCACCATCCCAGTTATTATTCAAATCAACAGCTGGCACATTTCCAAGAAAAGGATCAGATCTTGCTGTAGTTCTTCCTGCAATAATAGTATCAATCAATACCCAAGTGGTAGGAGAACCAGCTGTTGAATAATATACCTGTAATGACTCTTCTGATGGGTCACCACCATTTACACCATTACCTCTTGCTGCCTTAATAGAGAAATGAGTGGCATTTGATGTATCTTGTGGCATCAACTCTATCCATCTTGTCTTAGCACCAACAGATGTTTGACTATGCGTACCACCAAATAAAACATAATTTGTATATGCTGTGGATGATCCAGTTGCAACAGCAATACTATCAACTTTATCAGAGTTACCTCCAGTTCCTAGTGTTGCAGTAGCGATTGTTCCTCCACTCTGTCCATTTAAAACATAAACATATGGTGTCTCAGTATATCCAGAACCACCATTAGTCACAGTAATGCCAGTAACTAAACCACTTGTCATAACTGGTGTTGCAGTTGCACCACTTCCACCACCACCACTTATTAATACAATTGGATCTGCGGTTGGAAGTTTAAATCCACCAGCGACACCAGTACCAGCACCATTAGTATTAATTGTAATATCATCAATAACATTACTAAATGATGCTGATTTAATCAAAGCATCTGTAGTTGTAATTTGTTGTGGATTATCATATCCAGTAATGATACCAAGTTGCACTTTACCATATCCATTACCACCATTATTACTAGTTCCTGTTGTCTGACCACCCATTGATGCACCTTGACCAGGTTGACCTACCTTGACTTCAATAGATGCAGGATTACCTAAATTTGCGAAGGATACATATCCTGACCAGATTCCACCAGCACCTCCACCTCCTCCACCAGGAGTCCAATAATCATTATTGTAATTAACTACCATTGTAGCTTTACCATTAACTAGGGGAGAGTCAGTAAGAGTTCCAGTGGAGAAATAATTTTGAGAGTAGGATGAAATTCCTTGGTTACCACCAGCACCACCACCGTGACCTCCATCACCACCAGGTCCACCACCTTGACCACCAGATCCACCACCATTTCCAACACCACCAAATAACTGACCAGAAGTACCGCAGCCACCGCCACCTCCTCCTCCACCGCCACCGATGCATCCATAATTACCACCTATTCCACCGCCACCCATTCCGAGTGTTTGAGTTGTTCCTTGAATACCTCCAAGATTATTACCTTGTCCACCTTGACCTGGACCGCCATCATATCCATTAGAACCAGCACCACCACCGCCACCAGCACCAGCAACAGGAGCTCCATTTCTTAATAATGCTGTTGCAGCACCACCTCCACCACCATGAGCACCATTATGACCATTACCACCGCCACCACCATCACCAGAAGATGATGTTTGTGCTCCACTTTTGTTTTTATTACTAGCTGCATAACCACTACCTATCTGACATGTCCATGATGCAGTTGTAAAGTTTGCTAATTCACTTTGTTTTACTGAGATATTAATTTTAGCACCTGCACCACCTGGTAAATTACCATATAATGAATTACTACCTCTACCACCATGTAATTCAAATTCAAGTGAAGTAATTCCTGTAATACCAGTTAAATTAAAAGTACCATCACTAGTAAAATCTTGAGTACTTGAACCACTCTGTCCACCAACCAATACATTTATTCCTGCACTACCATCACTATATGAACCAGTTTGAGCACCACCAGCACCACCACCATTAGGATTTGCTGGATAATCTAAATATGGCCATCCATTTCCTGAATTACCTGCTTGACCTGCCTGACCTGGTTGACCTGTTGATCCACCAGCTGCGGTTTCACTACCATTGTTAAGTGCTGCTCCACCAGAACCACCCTGTCCACCTTGTAATCCACTGGTAGCACCACCACCAGATCCACCGAGAGCTCTTAAAAATATTTTTGATCCATCACCAACCTTCATATGACTCTCTTGACCATCATTACCTGCTGTTGTACCAGCAGCACCTGATCCACCTCCACCAGTTAATGTATATGTCAATCTATCAAAAGTACCAGTGATAGCAGTTAAATCAATAGTATACGTTCCAGGATTAGTGTATTCAAATTCGTTACTAAAATCAAATATTGGTGTACCACCTGTTGTAGATAATTTACCACCTATTTGTGTAGTGGTAAGAATAGGTTTCATTATTGGGTTTGGTATGGTAGTCTGAAATTCATAAGATCCTGATCCACTACCAGAAGCAAGATAATAATCACCAGGTTCATTAGCACCACTTGCAAATTGTGCTGTGGGGTCAGCAGTACCACCTGTGCCACCAGCACCACCTGCAAAATCAAGAGCATCATATGTTGCTACTGTATTATCTGTAAGAGGTTGTCTCAAAAGACCATGTTTATGTGTCAATACAATACCATCACCAGTTGGATACCATCTAGTAACTCTTCCTGTTGATGGTCTATAATCCTGCAAATATCTGTCTCCACTAGCACCACCAACCCATTCTGAACCACCAGGTGTAGAATGATATACAATATGACTATGTTGAGGGACACCAGAGAGTTTTCTTTCTCTCATTGATATGGTAACATCTTGACTACCAATAATTGTACAACCAGTGGACTCAACTACTTGATCATATCCACTTGTAACAATAGTACCCAAAGAGAAAAATTCATCTTGTTGATCCTTATCAAGATACCATGCACCACCTGTAGTACCTGTTGTGATACTAACATTTCCTACATTAGGAGAATTATTACCATATACAGGACCATTACCAACTACTTTCTTAGCGATCAAATCAGGAACTTTAAATGTTCCTAAGTATGGATCACCCCAATTGTCCATTACATTAGCAGTGTTAATAGGAAGTAATGTTGCTCCACCTTGAGCAGTTAAGGAAGTCATTCTTACTACAAATGTAGCACCAGTTCCACCTGCTACAGACACAGTAGGAACTGAAGTATATCCATTACCACTGACTTTAATGTTTAAATAAAGAATCTTTCCATTTGAATCAACAGCTCCAACTTCTGCTTCCATATTGATTCCACCAGTAGGTGCAGCAGTTATTGTAACAGCGGAAGATGTTGTGTATCCTGACCCACCAGTAACTACATCAATTCCATTACTAGATCTTCCACCATATTTTGTGCCAACAATTTCATATAATCCTGGATAATCACCTATATTATATTCTTTCCCATCACAATATAAGTATCCCTCGTGTGTATATGCAGGATCATCTCCTGTAACATAAGCATTACCAGAAGATTCAGTTAAATTTGGATAGGCACTAGCGGTTGCTTTAACAAAACTATGATCATAAGAATTTTGACCCGCCTTGAGATTAGTTACGATAGAACCGATAGGTGTAGTATCTGTAAGAAGGTCTGTTAAATACCCCTGTCTAGCATTTCTATATGCTTGTGTCATGATTATGTTTTAATTAGAAATTCCATCACAATAAATGGAGCAGTTGCAGAGTCAATTGATCTTGATGCATCAGCTCCTATAGTCATTGTTGTTGATAAATTTTCTGGACTAACAACAATAGCATTTGTCTTTACTTTATATGTATGATCTCCTTTTACCAAATCAATACGATGATTATGTAATGTTGGATCACCACTTGGTTGAGCTAAATCTATAGTATCAGTTTCATTATTCTGTACGTCAGGAACTACTCTACTCTCAGTGACTTCAAAATTTGATTGTAAAGGCATAACATCATGTAAACTTACACTATTAGAATCAAGTGGTACGCCATTTAATCCATTTGCATATGTTACAGGAACAGTAAAGTTATGAGTTGCTGAAGCTCCACCACCAATAGATATACATACCCCAATTATAGGAGCATTAAGCATATTGGCATAGTAAGCAGTATTTTGACCATCTGGTGATCCATTTATATTTCCACCATCTAATGTATATTGTTGGTTATTGAGACATTGGTATGTGTATTGATTACCACCTGGTTCCCAACCTCCTTGAATACAATGACCCCAATAAATTGTTTGTTGTAATCCAGCTAACTGAGTACTAACTGCATTTCCACAAGGAGAAACAGGACACCAACGACCAGTACGACATTGTTCTTGACCACTACCAGGTTGTCCACTACCATTTACAGTAGCATCCAACCAATCTTGTGTATTAATTGTTGACGCATTCCTGTATCCAGCAAATCCTTGCACCTCTGGTTCATTGCTGCTATTTTCATTGGTGGTCAATATTCTTACTCTACGAGCATTATGAAAGTGTGAATGTGGGTGAATAGCATTCTCCTCAACACCCTCTGTGTCAGTATAATGAGTTGCACCAGCATATGTCCATGATGGTTTACCTTTAACTTCAATCTCTTGACTAGGAACATTAATTTGTCCTGTGTATTCTATGTTAACAGGACTTCCAATAGCAGACTGTGCTTCAATACCAATACCAGATCTACTAAACTCATTACCTAAAGCATTATCTAATCTTATATTATTATACACACCAGCGTTAGCACCTGAAGTTGGTTCTGCATATTTAGATCCCATATCAGGAACCATAAATTGTGTGTCTAACAAAGTATCAAAGGCAGTGCCATCTGCATTTTTTCTAATAAATTTACAATTAGATCCTATACCACAAATAGCAGCAAGTTGTGGATAGTCAGCTGCAAAATACTTTGTACCATCACATTTTAAATAACCAGCGGGTAAATTATTTTTATTTCCTCCATCATCTGGTAATCCACTATAATCAACTGGCCAATTTATAATTTGACCTGTTAAATTACCATACTTAGATCTTTCTTTACTGTATAAAACTGCCATTAGTATGCTTTGATTATGAATGTCATAGTTAACGAAGGTTGTGTAGTATCACATGAAATATTTAGAGCATTTTCAAGACTATCTGCCTGCAATGAAGATCCATTTGCATTATCAGCAGTATGTGATGGAGGACCTGTCATTGAACCAATACCTTGAGCTATCTCAAAACTACCATGATTATGTGCTCTAAATGCTTGCTCCAAAGGATTTTTATTCTCTTTACCCTGATTGAGTGACATCGGCCATGCACCATGTCTGAATACTAAAGTCTCTGTACCAGCAACTGTTCCTAATTGATCAGTTACAGTGATTGTATATTGGTCAGTTGTTTGAGAATATTCAACTTTCTGTACTTGTGAACCACCAGTATTTGTCCAGTAAGTATATTTCTTAGCAGGATCTTTTACAGTAACAAACATTAATGGAGTAATTTTATCATGCTGAGTCCATGTATTTGGTGCAGTACCATAAGTTCTAGCGATGCTAGTACCTGTTGGTAATGTAATTTGGTTTGTTGTAGCAGTAAGAGTTACATTAGTAACCTCAAATGCTGCATTTGGATGTTCTGGATCATCAGCCATAGCATCAGCAGGTCTTGGTTGTCCATCATATCCAAAGAAGTTTGATCTAGATCTTCTTTCCATTGGTCTTGGAAACATACCAACGTGTGCTGGCATTTTATGCGTATCTATTGGTGTTGTGTTATTAATAGTGGAAGTGTTTCCTTGACCAAATACATTCTGAGTATATGTTTGAGTTTCTTGACCTGATCCTCTATTAATTCCTCTCCAGTTACTTGCACCAGCTGGAACATGACTCCAATAATTTAAACCAGCTTCATTAGTAAATTCATAAAATCTTTCCATTATGGGTAATGTCCACTCATGCTGTTCATCACCATAAAATGTTGTATTGACTGCACCATTCTGCCATGATACTGGTTGAGCAGCAGCATTAGCACATGTATTAGGACCTCTAGTCTGAGCACATATATTTGTTGTTGCAGTACCAGTCATTGAAACACCTTGGTCTGTTCTGAATACCATAGGTCCTGTGGCATTTGGTTGAACAGATTGAAGTGTATCAGGGTGACTATGTGGTGGTGTATGATTGATACCTAATTTACGATTAAGAACATATACTGTCTCTAAAAAATCTGGAGCACTTAATGTAAATCCAGAAAATTTAAAATATAAATTACCAGCAAGATTTAATTGAAAGTCAATATCAGATGTTGCTTGATATGTTGTTGATACTGGATTTGTTTCTCCATAATCTGCAACTCTATTTCCTATAATAGTGGCAGCATCTGACTGTCCTTGTTGATACTTAGGATCTTGTAAATTTGCAGGTTCTAGATCCATTAGCACAGTATTAGATAATTGTGGTAATCTAAATGTTGCTGATGTACCGATATAAGGAAACTCATAATGATTACCTTGACCATCAATCATAGTACCACCATAGGTATCACCAACAACTGATGCTAACAATGGATAATCAGAAGCTGAAAGTGTATCACCTTTACATACAATCCATCCTTTAGGAATATTGGATTCCAGAAATCCCTCTCCTCCATCACCACCCCAAGGCATGATAGTGCCAATCTTGGCAGCTCTCATTGTTTTTATTGAATCGTATTTTACTGCCATTTATTATAACTCCATTAACCACCAACCTCTTAGTGAAGCTGGTATTGTTTGCTGTGATGCAGATCCCTCTATATCATATGTACCAACGAAGACTAATCCAAATGCACTGTTGCGTGTCTGTACAACTAATTCACCAGAATCCCATGCTGTTGTTCTTGTCTGACCTGCACCTGCATCAAGTTTAGATCCAGTTGTATCACCTTGTATTGCTGTAGCAACTGCGTTAATCTTCTTCGCTCTAATAATCAAACTTGTATTATATGTTAGATTACCACTAAGTTCAGTAAATCTAATCATATCTCCTGTTTGTGGATTATCTGGTAGATATAGAACCATATTGCTTCCAGATGTAGCATTGATCAGATAGTTATTGTTAACCTGTAATGGGTTAGTTTCTTGCTGACCTATACCAGTTGTAATATCAAATGCAACATATGTGTGTCTTCTACCACCATTTGCTGTCCAATATTTTTCAATACCGAATGAATCAATGGCGTTGTTATGGTAGATTGTAAAGTCTTTAGGACCAGTAGTACCACCAGCACCAGCACTTCCAAGGTTATCTATCTGGAACATCTTATCAGATGAAGATTCTATTTCAAGAACCTTACCCTTCTGATAATATTTCTCACCTAAGAATATACTACCCTCAAGAGCTGTCATCTTAATAGATTCTACACTATTACAGATTCCAGTTGACTGACACTGCTCATAGAATATTCTAAGATTACCAAAGAAGTTGGCAGCACCTTTAAGTGTCATACCATTGGTATTAGTTACTGGATCTTCAATTGATCCATCACCTGCGTGTCCGTCATCGTTCGCAATAGATAAAACTAAAGTCTTACTATCAGAACCATACATTCTAAATACACCACTGTTGATAGTAAAGTCATCATTGACGACTGTATGACCACCACCATATAAATCAACCAGAGTTGTAGAAGTTAGATTTGGATTCCTAATAGACTTAGGCATCTTAACTTGATAGAAGGCATCAAGACCTCCATCAACACTATCAGTGAGGAAGAATTCAGATCCAATTCTAATAAATTGAATGTAATCAAGTTTTGGTTGAATTAGATCAGCATTAACTAATCCCAATTCAAGTCTTGTATCAAGAGTGTTAGGAGTTCTTGCCTTAAATGTCTTACCAGTTGTAGGTGCTCTTAATGCACGAGTACCAGGTAGATCTTCTAATAGTGTTGTAGTTCCTAATTTATTCAATTTAACAACACTAAGACCAACAGCAGCGTTATTTGCAATGGTTCCTTCTACACCTCTACCACCGCTAGTATATGTGGCGTTAGATGATGTTGGTAAGAACTGATTTGATCCACTTACATATGGTGCAGCAGTAATTTGAATGATTTCAATTTGAGTGCTGTCATAGATTGCTACTAAATCACCAATACTAAATGCTTCATAATTAGATTGAATTTGAATATTAGTAGTTGCTGGTACAACAGGAGCTGCAATTGTTGTGAATGGTCTTGTAGCAAGAGTCTGGTTAGTTGACTGTGGATCATGTTTATAAACATGAACTACATCTGATGTTGTGTATGCAGCAGGTGTTGTGCCGAAGGACTCAGCAATAGCAAAGTGATTTCCATGTACATTACCAATAGTTGTGTCACCTGTACAGGTGTCAACTTCAAAGGTTTTAACACCACTTCCATTTGTTATAGTTAACTTCTTATTAGTGGTTTGATTCTGATATGCTGTAGAACATGTACCATTTAATGTAAGACCACCAGTATATGATTGATCACCATTTATAGTTACTGCACCAGTTACAGAATCAACTTCAAATAATGTGTTTTCTGAATTAGTATCACAACCATTTTTGACGGAGAATTTTTTCGCAACTTGATCTAATGTAGTCTTGAGTTCAAATATTTCACCATCACTACCATTAGAAGGACGAGAAATAATTACGTAGTCACCAGGTTGTCCCACAGGACGACTATCAGAACCCGTTAATACTCCACCAAATTGTGATAAGTAAACATTATCTTCTGTTCCAGAACCATCAATAATTTGAGTAGTCCATGTAGCATCAAACTGAACAGTACACTTATAAATGTTTGTTGTATCAGGATGCTCTGTGCTTATTGTTGATAAAGTTCCAAATGGTTGTCTTTGAACCTCAATGTAGTATGGTGTAGTATTAATTTGTGGTAGACGTGTAATCTTCACAAATTCAGCATGTTCAGTTCCCTGTTCAACAGTATCAATAAGTAGAATATCATTCTCATTATAATACTGAACACCATTTGCATCATAAGGAGTTCTCTTAAGTGGTAAGTAGTACTTGTCTCCTGTTAATACTGGGAATGTAGCAACACTCTGACCAGTAGGAGTTTGTTGATATGAAGTTCCACCCCAATCACCAGAACCAGCTGTGTCAATCTTATTAAGTTCACCCGTAGCAGCATTAGAAACTAAAACAGTAATTAGATCTACATTATTATCATAAAGATTGTTACCAAGAACTCCACTTGTATGACTCTGAATTGTAGAACCAGCTTGTGCTCTACGTCCAACGAAGGAGTAAGAAGCATTACCACCACACAGTGTTACATCAGCATTAAATCTAGATGTAGCATCAACAACTAGGTTGTTTCTAATTGTTGTAGTACCACCTTGACCAGCAATTCTTAATGTAGAAGCGTTTGTAGCAAAGTCTACAATGCTTGTTGCACTATTACCAGATAAGAATTCAACAGTTCCAGATGGAGATTCAAACTTAGTAGTATCAGTTAGTCCTCTTCTTGTACCAAGTATTACATCACCAGCAGTCTTAAGTGCCTTAGTATCAATCTGTACGAAGGAGTCAGATTCAGTGCTTGCAAATGCACCACCAAGAGTTAACTTAGACT
>MDSZ01108839.1_pt1 | contig 11180 bp, 7 predicted proteins | sample 811201 | NCBI WGS metagenome assembly MDSZ01 (sample SAMN05326647, study PRJNA326480) | marine metagenome | isolation source: seawater | place: Indian Ocean: North | collected 2010 | reverse complement strand
AGTAATCATATAATGGCATTCAATAGAGAGCTTTCACAACTTGGTCATTATATTGTAGTAGATGACACTACAGGTAAGATTGCTATTACCAGTACGACATCTCCTAATGTTGGTATCGGAAGTTTAAATCCTCAATATAAACTGGATGTTCTTGGTGATACTAGAATTTCTAGTGACCTTACTGTAGGTGCTGGAGTAACTGTTGTTGGAGTATCTACATTCCAAAATAAGTTATTCATTGGTGGTGATTTAGATTTTAAAGGTAAATTATTTAATGATGGTCAATTATATACATCTGGTGTTGGTATTGGATCAACAACAGTTAATGCAGAAAGTGGTGATGTTGGATATAGAATAGGTATTGGATTTACAGATGTTAATTTTGTTGGATCTGGTTTAACTATTACTGGTTATGGAAGTACAGTAGTTGTTGATTTTAATAATCTTTCTGTTAGAGCAGATGCTACAATACCACCATTAACCTTATTAAATTCTTCTGCTAATTTGGATTCTAATAAAGGTTATTTGACCAATACAGTGGGTGCAGGATTTACAGTAACTCTTCCTTTAAGTAAGAACGCTGGAGACTTTGTTGAAATACATGACACAGAATCATGTTGGGACATAAATAATCTTATGGTTGCAACCCAAAATAACGAGCAGTTTAAAAATTATACTGGCACGATTGATTCTCCCTTAGCATGTGATGTTGCTGGTGCATCTGTAAAATTAGTTTGGACTAATACTTATTGGAGGGTATTTGCATGACAATGTTTCTAAGTGGAAGTATGCTATCTGGCACCAGTGGTGGTGGCGGTGCACTTCAATTTGGTCAACAAGATAGATTCTATGTTCATGCATTGAGAAGAGATGATGATGGAATGCTTAGGTATACTAAAGTGAAGACTACTGATGATGAGGTAGTTGACGTATCTCATAGACTTGATGGCACACCATACCCAGAATTCTTAGAAGGTTTAGATTATGTGGATGAAACCACTGAAGAAAAAACTTATAAGAACAACGAGTACGATAAATACCAACAGTTTAGATTCGATTTTAGGAAGACTTCCTATTATATCGATGATGATGGATATCTAACAGTATCGTTTAGTGATCATGATTATTCCGCAGGACCAAAATAGGATTTAAAAAAAACAATGGCTGAATTTAGACTTGGCAGATTAAAATTTAATTGGCGTAATGATTGGACTACTAGTACTGCGTATGTCATTGATGACATTATAAAGTATGGTGCCAATACTTACGTTTGTAAAACTAATCATACATCTGCTGGAAACGAGAATCTTTTTTATTCTTCAGATTTTTCTAATTGGTCATTGCATACGGAAGGCATTACTCATAAAGGAGAATGGCAGAATAATAATTGGTATAAGATAAACGATATATTTAAATATGGTAATACTCAGTATAGAGTAACTGCTGGATTTACTTCTGGTGCAACTTTTGATGAAGCGGATACTACTGGTAGTGTAGTAGAATATGTACAGTCATTTAATTATGAAGATACTTGGAGTTCTGTAGCACAGTATCAAGATGGGGATGTTGTAACTTATGGTGGTTACACATATGTTTCAAAGAGTGTTCATACAAATAAACCACCTGCATATAACTTAAGTAATGATTGGGATATTATAACTACAGGATTTAATGTAGTTGGTGATTGGACAAGTACAACTGATTATACTCAAGGTGATGTTGTTACTTGGGGTGGATATTCATACGTTGCAATTACAACGAGTGTAAATATTCCTCCTACAACAGTAGCTAATTGGTCTCTAGTTAATAAAGGTTTTAATTGGAGAGGTAACTGGGATGTTAATACTACTTACCAACTTGGTGATGCTGTAAAGAGATTAAGTAATAGTTATGTTGGTGTTTCAACTGCTGGAAGTATAGGTCAAGATCCTTCAACGGATACAACCAGTGTTTACTGGAGTATGTTAGCTGAGGGTGCATCAAACAATGTGATGACCACACAGGGTGACATTGTTTACTATACAACTGGTGCTGCAAGATTACCGAAAGGAACTAACGGTCAAGTACTCTCAATGAGTAGTGACGGTATGCCCAATTGGGAAAATTCTGGAGTAACGCATCCAGTTTACTATGTAACAGAAGAAGGTAAAGATACTAATGATGGATCAAATATTAGTAGATCATTTGCTACTATTCAAAAAGCTTGTGGTATAGCAACTGGACCTGCAACAATTTATGTAAAGGCAGGAACATATTCTGAAACACTTCCTATTGTAGTTCCAGAAGGTGTATCAATTGTTGGTGATAACTTAAGAACATCTACAATTAAAGCTGGTGTTCAGTACGATCATACATTTATAAGTGGTGTTGCTGGTTGTATTACTCCTAATTCTGGACCTGCACTTACGCCATTATCTGGTACAACTTATGATTCTGCAACAGGAGATCTTGTATTAAAGGTAGGTGGACATTCTTTAACTACTGCTAATACAATTCAAATTGGTGGACATGGATTAGTATTTACTTGTTCTCAGGATAATCATAAAACTCAACATGCTTATCCAAGAGTAAAAGATCCAGTTTTTGGTAACACTGCTATACCAATCACTGCTACTGCAGCAGACACAATTACAGTTAATGTTGGTAAAGCAGATTCATCTAACCATCAAGATTTGGTATTGGCATCTGCTCCTACTACTGTTTCATATGGTTCTTCAATATGGAATGGAGCAGGAACTAAATGTGCTGTTATTTTAGATTCTGATTATGCTGAGACAGCAATTCAAATTCGTAATCTTTCTGGTGGTCCTTGGACAACATCAGATACTTGGGAGAATGGTGGAACTGATATAGCAATTACATCTGCTGTTACTCGACCAAATAAGCATTCTACAATGTTTATGTTAAGTAACGCTACGATGCTTAAAGATATTCTAATGGAAGATCTTACTGGATTTACTCCAGCAGGTATAGTTACAACTAGAACTTGTACTATTACTGGATCTAAAGTATCTGGTACAAATTTATTCCCAGATTTAGTTGGAACAACTGTAACTGGTGCTGGTGTATCTGCTGCAACAAGGGTTAGTGGATTTATTAGTGGTACTGAAATAGAAGTTGATAAGCAACAAAATCTTGGTGCGACTGAGCTTACCTTCACTGCAAATTCATATGATCCTAATAATGCACATATTAAAGGTGTATTTGTTGCATTAAATCCAGAAAGTAGAGTTATTAAATCTCCATATGTATCAAACTGTTCTGCAAAATCAACTAAAGGTGTTGGTGCAATAGTAGATGGTGGAGTTCATAGACAATTTGTAGATGGATCGGCAACACCTTCTAACAAATCTATCGTGTTTGACTCATTCACAAACATTCACGATGAAGGAATGGCATTCTGGATCACAGATGGTGCTGTGGCAGAAACAGTTTCTTGTTTCACATATTATAACCATATAAGTTATGCTGCTACTCGTGGTGGAAGACTTAGATCTCTTGTTGGAAACAGTTCTTGGGGTAAGTATGGTGTTGTAAGTTCTGGATTCAGTCCTCTTGAGAATTTTAGAAAAGGACAAATTGAAGGATTAGTACTTAGATATGATGTTGATACTAAAGTTGGAGGAGATTTCCAAATTGGTGAAAGAATTAGAGGTAATACTTCTGGTGCTTGGGGACAAATTAATACTGTTCAAGGAACTACATTAGATCAAATTTATTATTCAGTAATTAGTCAGGGTGCAGTTGGTGTTGGTACTGGTTTTGCTCCAGGTGAAACTATTACAGGACAAACTTCAGGAGTTACTGCAGATCTTATTAATAATACTAGTGCAAACCAAGGTCAAACTGGATTTACACTTGTTCTTTCTGGTTTAGGAACTTCACCTACTCTTGAAGAGAATGGTAGTATAGAGTTTATTACTGGACTTGGTAATGGTGGTTATAATGATGATAACATTACTGGTGCTGATCCATTTACATTTGTTATTTCAGGTGTAAGTCAAGTTGGTCCTACTGGAAAAGGTACTATCAATATTGACAGGGCACAATGGACTACAACAGGTGCTGCACATACTGGTGGTAATACATCTATAATTGATTATCCTGCTAATTCTGGTTCATTTACGCTATTAACTCCTGCTTCTGATACTGATACTACATTCAGTACAAGTACTATTAGTGGATTTAACCCTGGTGAATATTGTTTATCACCAACTAACGAACTTTGTAAGATTGTTAGTTTCCCAACTGCAAACTCAATGACTGTTACTAGAGAACAAGATGGTGCTGGTATTGCTACTTCATATGCAATTGGTTCTACATTCGTTGCTATTGGAGCAACTAGTTATATTAGTGCTGCTGAAATTAATAAAGACTTTACTGGAGTTTCTACCAATTTCAGAGCAACATTATCAACAAGATTCTGGGATTCTATTGGCAATTATCTTAAAATAGATGATGAATTTGTTAAGGTTACTGGAGTATCTACAGATACTTATGGTACTACTCAGGTAAGTTTGGTTGAAGAAAAAGCTGCTAAGGCATTTGATGAACAGGATATAAGGATACGTTATATCTACAGTCAGGCAAGATTAACTGGTCATGACTTCTTACAAGTTGGTACAGGAGGAACTGCAACTACTAATTGGCCATCAGTTCCATCAGTAGATCCAGTTCAAACTCAGGAAATTACTGAGGACTTCCCAGGAAGGGTATTCTATGTTTCTACTGATGAACAGGGTAACTTCCGTGTTGGTAAGTACTTCCGTGTTAACCAGGCAACTGGATCAGCAACATTGAATGCTAGTGCTTTCGATCTATCTGGTCTAACTTCATTGAGATTGGGTTCAATTGGTGCTCAGTTAGGTGCTCAAATTAATGAGTTCTCAACTGATGGAACAATGTCACAAAACAGTCATGAGAAAGTTCCAACACAGGCTGCAATTAGAACTTATGTCGCTACTAAAGATGCAGAACATCTAGTAATGGCACAAAATCATGCAACTGCAGGGTTAACTTCTGAAAGAACACAGACTGTTGCTGATATAGCTACTCTTAGATCTGATCTAACAAAAGGTATTCAGGTATCTGAATTCTTTGCTGGACAAATTTAAAGTTGATTATAACTATAAATAATACAAGACAAAGGAAACTTTAAGAATTAGAGAAAATGGCTTCTGGTATTTTAGGACAAAGTGCGTTGGCTGCTACAACCAATACTACAGTATATACGGTTCCTGCAAACACTCACTCTGTTGTCAATGTAAATGTTTTGAATCGATCTGCAACTGCTCCAGCTTTGGTAAGACTTGCACTGGCATCTACTGGTACTCCTACCAATGCCGAATGGATTGAACACGATGTATCTATCCCTAAGAACGGTGTTCTTGAAAGGACTGCATTATCATTACAGGCAGCTCGTAATATTGTTGCTTATTCATCAACTGGTGATGTTACGGTTACTATATTTGGTATCGAACAAGCAGTATAAAATTATGAAAAACCAAGTTACACATATTACTGAGGTATAAGAAATGGCAGCTGATGTATTGACCTATAATGCTATTCAAGAGATCAATCAAGAATTGAAGGCAGAACAAGCATCTTTACAGGTTGGAATAACTTCTGCTGCACCAGAAGAAGGTGGTGCTGGTAATGCAGCAGATTGTATTGAAATTCTTAAAGGTGCTGGTGCTCCTAACACTGGTTTATGGTGTATGATACCAAAGACAGCTGCTTCAGGCGGTTCTTGGACTGGTGGTTTTAAAGTTTGTGAAACTTCATCTTATAGAAGGTGTAACGCTCAGTGTACTTGGACTGTTCCAGGTGGCGTAACTTGTGCTCGATTCCAAATTTGGGGTGCTGGTGGTGGATCAGGAACTAGTTGTTGTTGTGGTGGATCTCCTAATGGTGGATCTGGTGCTTATGCTTCTGTAATTATTCCAGTAACTGCTGGTGATTCATATAATCTTTGTGCTGGTTGTGCTTACTGTTGTTATACAGAAAGAAACCAGATGACTCAAGATGGATGCCCATCTTATGTAACAGGTAATGGATTAACTAACTTCTGTGCTGAAGGTGGAGAAAGTAGTATTTTCTGTGAAGTTAAATCAAGACAGCAATGTGTACAGGTTATAAGTGATAGTTATTGTATGTGGATGGGTTCTTGTATTTGTAATACTGGAACAGATTATTGTTCAGAAAGTACTGAAACTGGTGGTGTAGCATATCCAGAAGGATATAGAGATATGCATTATCAATCAACTGCAAGTTGTAAGACTTTCTATGGGGAAGCAACAAATGGTGATGTTTGGGGTATTCCTGGACAGTTTAGTTATGCACATTATGATCATGGTGCAAATGAATTCTGTACTTGGTCACCTGGTGTATATGGATTCCCATCTGAATCTTGCTGCTGCTTCTGCTTTAGTAATGAGAATGGTGGATGTTGCTATCAAGCATGTTACTGTGCTCATCAAATACCTAATGCTGGTGCATTTGGTTATGCTACTTGTGGTGGAGATAATCATGGATGTGCTGACATTGGTAGAATGGGAATGGTATGTGTTTCCTACTTATAAATAACTAAAAGAAAAATCAGAGACTGTTAAAAACAATGGCAAACATTACATCATCGTTTACATATCTTCTTCCGACTGAATTGTATGTCGCTGGTATATCTACTAATGTGACAGGAAGTTATACTTATAAAGGACCAGAAGATTTTGATGTGTGGATTAGTGCATCAACAGGTAAAGTTGAAAAGGTTGATACTAAATCTGCTGCTCCTAGTGGTTCGTTAGTTAAAACTATAAATGCAAAGGATAGTTCACAACTTCCTATGGCATATGCATTATCACATCAATTTGTTGATGATTATTCTTATAGTTATACTTATACTGATGAAACCCAGAGTAATGGTGATGTATATAAGAAGATTGACAATCCTGATTTAAGAGATGCTTATGAGGTTTATTGGGATTTTGCTAATAGTCAATGGACATTTAAGCAAATATTAAAGAAATTAGAGAATCCTAATGCGGATGAAGCAGTAAGGAGAAGAGATTTTGTAAAAACTTATGCAGATCAATATGATTTTGGTGATACAATAAACACTAAGATTGATCATTATATAGCAGGTATAGGAACATATCTTGCTGCCAATCCTTATCATAAAACTTGGAAGTTTGTAACTCTTCCAGATTCAGTAGGAACTATTCCAAAGATTCCTTCTGATGTTAGTATTGAACTTAATAAAGTCTCTATTAGTGGGATTGGAGGTGCTGTCTAAATGGATGTATTAATTTATAGTGCACTTAATGAACAAGCTGCATTAAAAAAGGATATAGCTGAAAAACAAAAATGTTTATTTGATCTTAAGCTAAATGCTAAAGATCCAGCTTCTGGTGGTGGTGCTGCTGGAGACCCTGTTGAATGTGCTAAAGCTTGGTTAGGAAGCACTGGTAATGAGAAAGCTCATTGGTTCTGTCCAGATGATACTTCTCTTTGGACAATTTACACTGGTGGTGGTTGGACTGGAGAAGTAGAAGTTTGTGATACATCAGGATATTATCGTTGTGGTGCTAGCTGTACTTGGACTGTTCCAGCAGGAGTAACAAAAGCAAGATTCCAAATTTGGGGTGCAGGTGGTGGTGCTAATAAACCACCTTGCTGTTGTGGACATACAGTTTTTGGTTCAACAGGTGCTTATGCTTCTGTAATTGTTCCAGTAGAAGCTGGTTGGACATATACATTATGTGCTGGTTGTGCATACTGTTGTTATGGATATACAACAGAGAACCATCGAAGATGGTCTGGACATTGTTCTTATGTTCAAGGTTGTAAGTTATGTAATTTCTGTGCTTCTGGTGGACAAGGATCAATGGGTACTTGGATGGCAATGACTGGTACACCTTGTACTTGTAGATACCAATATTATACTAATGGTAACGGAATGAGATTCTGTAACCAAGGTTCTGACTGGTGTTGGGATGGTGAGAACTCTCAAGGTGAAGTTATGTACATTGCTGGTGCAGGGTATCATGGAAATATTAAAGATATAGAAAATCCAACTGCGGAGAATGTTGTATACGGTCTTCGTGGAATATGGCCAAGAAATTGTTGGGATGGCAACCATTATGGTTATGAAATACATGCTCCAGTTTGGGATGGCACTCAAGCATATGAAAGTAAATGTTGTGTTCAATATACTTCTGGTAACTGTTGTGGATGCCAGTGTAGTGCTTGGGCGATGAATTGCTTAAGGATGCCTGGTGCTGGTGGATGGGGTTCACACGCAATGGGTGGTGGTAATAGTCTCTATGGAGATTCTGGTAAGTTTGGTAAGGTTCACGTTTGCTATAGTTAAGTAGTATAATCCTTACATAACATTCTTTATCTGGTTGACTATATACTCAACCAATGCTACAATATTAAACATTGAGGTTTGACTTGAATGAATAAAGCTTTTTTCATTAATGGTGGAGCAGGGCGTGTGCTTTGCTCTATGCCAGCATTAGAGAGACATAAAGAAAATGGGAATGATGATTTTATAATCGTTTCTGAATCTTGGTCTGAGTTGTATTTAAATAATAAGAATTTAAGGGATCATGTTTATCCTTTAGGTCATAAAGATTTATTTGAAGAGAAGTTAAAAGATAAGAAGATTATATCACCAGAACCTTATAGAGTTAATCAATACTTTAATCAGAAGTGTAATCTTATACAGGCTTTTGATATAGAGATTAATGAACTTGATGAAGTACCAGAAACTGGGAAGATCAATTTAGATCTTAATAAGGAAGATCAAATTACTGGACATAATCTAATTTTAGAAGTAAAGGAAACCCTTAAGAAAGATAAGGTTGTAATATTCCAACCATTTGGTCAGAGTGCTAAAGCAGAAGGTAATTTTATATACGATAGTACTGGCAGAAGTTTTGAAGTTTCTAATATTATTGAAATAATAAAAGAATTGAATAAAGATTTTTGTGTAATATTAATGTCTGAAATTGAGATACCAGGATGGACATCTCTTGGAGTTGCTAAACCTACTGGTATTGGTTTAAATGGATGGGCAGGGGTAATTAATGCTGCAGATTATTTCTTAGGTTGTGATAGTGTAGGACAACATTTAGCACATGCTGTTGGTAAACCAGCAACTGTTGTTATTGGGTCAACTTTTCCTGAGAATATATCATATCCAGAAAGTAAAGATTTCACTATTATTGATAATGGTAAAGATAAGAGACGGTATAGTCCTATTAGAATGACAATAGATCTTAATGCTGATAGAAATAATGAGGATTTAATGGTTGTTGATAAGGATACTGTTAAAAAAATTGTTAAATCTATTAAGGATAAAGTAGGAAGCAACTCAAAAAATTTCGGTTTAAAAGCATTTTCTCCAAAAAAATCTGATAGACCAATGGCAATATCTGCAAGTACCAATGTTACACCACCAGTTAAGAAGTTTGGAGAACCTTTTACTGTACCAAAATCTAAGAAAAAGAAAAAACCTATTGATGAAATACTAGAAATAGAAGCTAAAAAATCTTGAGGTAAATTATGAGTATCATTGTATCTTGTGCCCGTGGACATAATTCCAGTACTACATTATTGGTTGATGGTGAAATAGTATTTTATCTTGAAGAAGAAAGATTATCCAGATGGAAACGTGATGGAACACCTTTATTAGGTTTAAAAAAAGTATTTGAGTATGTTGATTACATAGATCATTTGGTTGTATGTCATACACATCGTAATGGTCCTAAATGTGATTGGACTGGGGAAGATTTGTATAAAGGATGGGTAAGAAAATTATCTAGAAAGAAGTTTGAATTTAAAGTAACATTCATTGATACTATACATCATCAGATGCATGCTAGTGCAGCTTTTGTAAATTCTGGTTTTGATAGTGCTGCTTGTGTTATTGTTGATGGTGCAGGAAGCTTTTTAGGTACAAAGATTGTTGATGATGTAGTATTTGAATTTGAAAGTATATTTAAAGCAAAGAAACCTCTTAAACTTGAATCTGTATATAAGCACTTAGGAACTTCTGCTGCTATTGGTTATGTACCTGTAGGTGATGATTACTCTAATCCTGAAGTTGTAGTTACTGAATTTCCTGGTATAGTTAAAGAGTATGAGGCTGTAACTGAATATTGTGGGTGGTCTTCTATAGAAGCTGGAAAGACAATGGGTTTATCCCCATATGGAAAACCAAATTCAGATATACCTCCAATGTTTAGAAATGGATTTGGTAATAGAGATTTATTCAGTCCAAATTATCCTAATGGTGCTAGACTTCTTGCAACCAGATTTCCAAAGATTTTAGAAGATTATAATAAGCATGAGAGGGGTGAATGGACTCAAATACAAAAGGATATGGCTTATGCTATCCAAAAAGAATCTGAAGAACAAATGATTGCTTTAATTCAAAAAGCACATGATATAACTGGAGAAAAGAATATTTGTATTTCTGGTGGATATGCTTTGAATTGTGTTGGTAATTATAAGTTTGTAAAACATTTTCCAGATTTAAATATTTTTGTAGAACCTGTTTCACATGATGGTGGAACATCTATGGGTGGTGCATATCATGTATATGCTAATAATTATTGGAATCCTAATATTCCAAAATTAAAACCACTTGATAACTTATATTATGGACCACAGTATGATCCAGATTCATATTTAGAGCAGATTGATGATGGATGTAAAGTAACAGATACTTCTCCTGAAGATGTTGCAAAATTAATCCGTAAAGGTGAGATAGTTACTATCTTCCAAGGAAGATCTGAAGGTGGTCCTAGAGCACTTGGTAATCGTTCTATATTATTTGATCCTACTATTAAGGATGGTAAAGATATTATTAATAGTGTAAAGCATAGAGAGTACTTTAGACCTTTTGCTTGTTCTATTCTAGCTGATAAAGTTAATGAGTGGTTTGATCTTGCAGGAATGGATGATGCACCTCATATGATGTACGCTGTTGATTGTTTACCTGGTGTAGAGGAAAAGATTCCTTCAGTTATTCATGTAGATGGTACTTGTAGAATACAAACTGTCACAGAGAAACAAAATAAAAATTATTATGAATTGATTAGTGAGTTTGAAAAATTATCTGGAGTTCCTTTATTATTTAATACTTCATTTAATCTTGGTGGAGATCCTTTAGT
>MDSZ01198821.1_pt1 | contig 11181 bp, 10 predicted proteins | sample 811201 | NCBI WGS metagenome assembly MDSZ01 (sample SAMN05326647, study PRJNA326480) | marine metagenome | isolation source: seawater | place: Indian Ocean: North | collected 2010 | reverse complement strand
TTAAAACAGATAATTTAGTCATTAAATTTATTTCTTTTTTAAGAGTTTAATTTTATTTGATTTTTCCAAGTAAACTCCTTCATTTGAGTGCGGGCTATTAAAGTCTTTTACTTTTTTCATATCTAGTTTTAATTTCCAATTTTTTAAAAATAAATTATTTAGATACTCAATTTCTAGAAAATCTCCTCTATTCTTAGTCTCGTTTTGTACAGTTGAAATGACAATATTTATAACACCCTGTTTCGTGAAAGAAGAGATCTTATTTTTAAGAAGTTTAAATACTACCCCACTATAATTCATGGCAGACTCAAGGCTATTAGGTCCTTTAAAAATTAAATAATTACTAAAACTTCGAAACAAATCTATTGGTATCGTAGACCCATCAAATGAAAAAACATATGATAATTCATCATTTTTAAAATTAGGATACCAACTTATGTATTCATTTTTTATCTTAGTTTTATAAGAATAGAGTGATTGTTTTTTATCAAGATTAAAAGACCATGTAGTATTAAGGCCAAATCTTAAAGTACAAACTGTGGCAAGTTTTACTAAGTTATTAAGCTTATTTAAGCTAATTCTTCTAAATATGATTTGATCATCTACAAAAAATAATAAATGCATATTATTTAAATTTTTTTGACTTATTTTTTTTAGTAGCAAATTAAGGGATTTTCTAAAAGTACTTTCTTCACAAGTAAAATTAATTTTAGGATTTGATTTAAGATTATTTTGTAGTATTTGATAAGACTTATTATTTTTTTCATTGGTTTTATATAATACATTTATATTTATCCGCTTATCCACAAATTCTTCAGCGCTTTCTAGTAAACATTGCAATTGTAAAGGCCTATTGTGAGAAAATATAATAATTTCAAAATTATTTTTTTCGTTATTTCGTAAGTTTCTTTTTATTAAATATAAAAAAGTAATTATATTTCCTAGAATTAGATTATATATTTTATGCATCTTTAAAAAATAATTTTTCTATTACTTACAAAAATTCTAATTATTCTTAAAAAAGCATATATTGTTCCAATAAAAAAGGAAATGATTTTAATTTTTGAATTTTTTATGTAATAAAGACTTTTTTTTATGGAAACTTTTATTTCTACATAACGATTCATTTTTTCTTTAGTATCATAACTAATATCATATTGATCTAAAGCATAAATTTTAAACTTATTATCTATTAAAAATGCGTAATCTTCAAATCTAAAACAGGTTTCATTATAAGTTTTTTTTATTGAACTTTTTCTAAATACCCAAGTAGGATGAGGGACTCTTGAAAAAGGAAGAATTGTTGAATTTAAAAAATAAAAATTGGGCTTTACTTTTTTACCCCGTTCATTAATTATTCCTGAACATAATAGATCTGTTGAATTGCGAGTTTTAAATATTTCCATTATCTTTCTGAACCTATTTTTATCTAAACATATGTCACCACAATCTATTCTACCTATAAAATTACTATCTGAAAAATTAATCCCTGAATTTAAAGCCCCAACTATTCCAGGTTTAAAAATGTTTTTTTTTAAAATAACATTTTTATATTTTAAAGACTCCTTAAAAAATTCAATACCTTTGATAGAAAAATCATCAATAATAATAATTTTATTTATTTCTTTTATATCTTCTAAGCTTTCAAGTGTTTGTATTAATCCTATGTTTGGATTAATACAGGGTAATATAATATCTATATACATATTGATAGTAAATTTTAATGTTTTCTAGAAATTTTAAAATCCTAAGAAAAATTTAATTATTTTTGGTATAGATTTTCCTGATATATATTATATGTAAAATCACAATAATCTTCTACGATTACTTTGTGAGAAGAGCAAAGAATTGTTATATTCTCTTCAAATTGTTTTCTTTTTAGTATTTCTAAAACTTTCTTTTCATTTATATTATCTAGTGAACTTGTAAATTCATCTAAAATTAAAATACTTTTTTTATGGTATAGAGCTCTCGCTATCAAAATCCTTTGAAGTTGTCCTCCAGATAAATCAATTATTCCATCATCAGAATCATTTTTATTATTTTCAAATCTTGAAATTAAAGAATTTAATCCAAGTTCTGATAAAAGATTTTTTATTTTATTTTTTTCATATTTTTTAGAAAGCGCTATATTCTCAAAAATATTATTTGAGACCATAGAAATTGTTTGAGGCATAAAAGCAATATTTAATGATAAATCATCATCTTGATTTAAGTAGTTATTTAAGTAGTGAAGAAAAGTGGATTTTCCCGAACCACTTTCGCCATAAATACAAGTCCAGGATCCCTTTTTTAAATCAAAGTTCTTAATATTAAATAACTTTGTTTCAGATCTAATCAAAAAATCATTTTTTATAGAAATAATTTTTTGATTATTAGGTTTGATTAATATATTTTTATTTTTAAGATAAACGCTGGAATTATTTATAGTTTCTTGAAAAAAATCTTTAAAACATGGCCAACTATAATTTATTGATTGCGAAGATTCTATTATTCTACCGATTCCAGGAATTAACCTTGTGCTTAATGCTAGAACTATTACTAGAGAATTTCTAAAATTAATTTCATTTTGATTATTTAAATTTGTAAAAAAAATAAAAAATATAAATAAACATAATATTGAAATAAATAATGTTTCAAAATTTGCTCGTCCTACTAAAATTTGATGGATTAGTTCTTGAGAATTCTTTTTTGTTTTCCTATTGACATATGAAAATTTTTCAACAATAAATTTTGCAGGTTTATAACTAAAAATATCAGGAAGACTTTTCTGAATCATTGAAATAACTTTTAATTTGTTTTCTTGAGAAATCTCTCTTAAATATCCTAATTTTTTATTTATTTTTGATTGTTTTTTTATTGTATATGTAAAAGTAATAATGGATGTTGATAAAATGATTCCTGAAAGTGATATTCCCAAAGTATTTATTATTACTATTGATATAATTGAAAAAATAATAATTTCTATAAATAATCTAGTTGCGGGCACTATAAATCCTTGGATTATGAATTCTACATCTGTGGATAATTTTTTTTGCATATATCCTGGTTTTAAATAATCAATAGGTACCTCTTTTTGAGAGATTATTTTATAAATAGATTTGTCTCCTAAATCTTGATAAATTTTGAATATTTCTTTATATCCAATTTTTGAAGAATAAATTAGTATTAAATATCTCACCAATATAAAAATTAATATAGTCAAAATACTGTATGAATTGGTATTTGAAATTAGTAAGAATTCATTTATTTTGTTGATTTGACCAGTACCTATTAATCCAATAGCTAATGCTAAAGATAAATCTGCTATAGCATAAATTGAAAAACAAATAGTGCTTTTTAAAAGATTTTGCCAGTAAATAGTTAAAAAGTTTTTTACCATACTAAAAAACTCTTCTATATAAATAAATAATAAAGTAAATTAAAAATTAACTTTTCCATATTTTCAGTATTTTTTAAAATTAGGATATTTTTTATTATTACCTGCCCATTTATGAAATGTAAATGAATTGGCGGACTTGACAAATCTATCATCATTTTCAATTCCAAATTTATAAGCAATATCTTTTTTAGCAAATATAATTCCTTGTGATTCAAGCTCATCTCTTTTATGAACGCAAAGATATCCATCTTCGTGAAAATTTCCATAATACTCTTTCCATTGCATTCCAAGTTCACTAGGCAATTTTAAAATACTCCTGCTTCTTATGGATACACTATTGCCTACTTCAATAATTCTTCCTTTTGGAGTCCTATAAGAAAAATTATCTTTTGGTTTAGGCCATGGAGCTCCAATATAATCATAATTCTTGAACCTTTCATCCCACATATTTGGGTTTACTATAAAGCCATCAGGATGTATGAGAATAATAAATTTAGTTTTAATATATTTATGTAAATCAAAAATTATAAATTTGCCCCACTCTCCTACGTCTTTAAAACTTTTAATAGTTTTAAATGAAATATCATCTCCTAAGTTCCAGGGAATGTAATTTGATAGTAAAATTACTTTCTCAAAGTTAATATCTGCCATACTATATTTCAGAGCCATTGCTGCTTTTTCTACTTCTTTTGTGGCAACAGAAACTAATGTAGTATCACTAATAAATTTTTTATTGTATTTTTTCTGACGGGAGTTTTCAATTTTCTTGATTGCTTTTTCTTCAATAATATATCTTTTAATATTTAAAAATTTGTAATTGTAAAAGTGTAATTTTATCGATAATCTGTTAAGTATTATTGTTGCGAGTTTGATTATTAAAGTGCATTCTAATATTAGTCTTATAAGTAAGTAGTTATTCTTTCTAAGAAATAAATCTTTTTCAGAAATTACCTCTTTTAATATATTTATAAACTTAGAAAAAATTCTCTTATTTGTTAGGCTTACTTTATATTCGCTTTGATAAAACTTTTTGTTCTCTACAGTGTTTGCAGCTAACTTTTTGGGGTTAATATAAACCTTATTATCATTTAGAAGTAATTGAACAATATTTTTATCCATCGATAAATCAGTCCAATTATTTGTAATTTCTTTGAAATTAATTTTTTTTAGTTTATCTGTTGAAATTAATGAATAAAAAAGATTACATTTACCACTTGCATTATCCAAAAAATAATAATAAAGCTTCCTCAACCAAATATTTTCGGAACTTAGTAGTTTTAAGTTTGGCCTAAAAGATTTATGTTTATTTGAAAGCCTATTGTTATTTAAAATTTCTACATAATTACAAAAAACAATAAAGTCATTACCTTTGCATTTTATATCATTTAACATTTCTTCAATAAATACATTTGACCTCCAATCATCATCTGACATCCAACAAAAATATTTACCTTTGGCCATTTTTAAGACTTTAATAGTATTTTTAAGAACTCCTATATTTTTTTTGTTGTAAAAGATTCTTATTTTTTTATTTTTAAATAATTTTGATGAGTAGAGCTTTCTATTTAAAGGATCTTCAGAATTATTATCACAAATTATTATTTCAATATTTTCATAAGTCTGATGTAATAAATTTTTTATACATCTTTCAAGCTCTTTGGGTCGATTATAAGTTGGTATACCTATAGAAACTAATGGATTATTTTTGGGTAAGTCTTTTTTCATTGAATAATGTATTCAGTTTTAATATCTGGTACGTACCTCATTACTTCATTTTTTCTATAAGGTAATGCACCTAATTCTATTTCCCCTTTTGCATTTAAATCTTTCCAAACTGCAGTAGCAAAATCTTTTATTTTTGTGGGCTTTCCAGAACCTACATTTTTAATTGTAATACTATTATTTGTGAATTCTTTTGATTCATTAATTATTTGCTTTGCAACGTCTTTGACATTTATAAAATCCCTAATTTGTTCTCCCAAAGTCATCTTAAAGTTATTACCTTCCAAAGCACATTTTTTTAGGCTAGGCCAAAGTCTACTAGCTAATTCTCCTTCGCCAAAAACTTGAAATAGCCTAAGTATTTTTAGTGATACTTTTTTTTCTAATGCCCACTGAGTTAAGACAATAGATGCAGCTGCTTTTGATGCCGGATAACTTTGGGTTGGAAATAATGGAGCATCTGGTGGTATATATTCATATTCCTCAGCTTTTCTACCATATTCGAAAGAAGATCCAGTCATAATAAATTTTCTTATACCAGCTTTATATGCTTTGTTAAATAATTCTAAAGTTTCAAAAACATTAAACCTCAGACAATTTTCAATTGAATCATATGGAACATTTGTACTATGTGAAGCTAAATGTATTAATACATCTGAATTATTGAAATCTTTAATATCAATTTTTTTAAATTCTTTATTTATCCAGTTTGGATTAGTAGTTAGTTTAATTTTGGTTTGATTTTCTCTTTTTCTCCTAATAGCATTTATTTTAATATTATGTCTACTAGCTAATTCAATAAAATGAGATCCGATAAATCCTGTACCCCCGGTTAGAAAAATTTCCATTTGTTTACACCAATTTTGGGATGAGAAGAATCTCTCAAAGATAAAGTAGGCTTTTTAATTGGCCATGAATAATTGATACTATTCCATAATACTCCTTTGTCATTATTTGGATCATGAATTTTATCGGTTAAATATTGCACAATAGTAGAATCTTCAAGACTTAGAAATCCATGAGCAAATCCCTTAGGAATGAATATTCCCTCATTGGAATTTTCATTCATATAAATCTCAATTGGTTGATTAAAAAATTTTGAATCTTCTCTAACATCTACGCATATGTCAAGCATAGATCCCTGTATGCAACTGATAATTTTATTATGCGCACTTTTATTCGTTTGAAAATGTAATCCTCTCAAGACATTTTTATTTGAAATCGAGTAAAAATGTTCTTTTGGTTCAAAATCTAGCCCAATTTTTAATAATGCTTCATAATTATATATTTTTGAAAAGTTACCCCTTTCGTCATTAAAATTTGGTATTTTAAATCGAAAAACTCCGCAATCATATTTTTTTAGGATTTTGTACATTTTCTAAATATTTTGAGTTATTCCATGAATTATTCCATAAAGTTGTTTATATCTTGCAGACATCTTTTAAAAGGATCAGCTCCTTTAGAAATATCTTGATAATAAATTATTGTTTTGTTTATGGTTTCTTCGAAGTTCCATTTTGGATTCCAATTTAGCAATTTTGATGCTTTATCACTATTTAAATGTAATAAATTAGCTTCGTGTAGATTAGCTTTGTTTTTTAATGCCTCCCATTTACCAGGCCACTTTTTAATAATTAGATCAACTACGTCTTCAACATTTTTATTATTATTTAAATCAGGTCCAAAATTAAATGGTTCGCAAAATTCACTGGATTCCTCGAAAAGTTTCTCAGCAAGAAGTAGGTAACCATATAGTGGTTCTAAAACATGTTGCCAGGGCCTTGTTGATTTGGGATTTCGTATAAAGATAGTTTTGTTTTCTTTCAAGGATCTTACAATATCTGGTATTAACCTATTTTCGGACCAATCCCCTCCTCCAACAACATTACCAGCTCTAGCTGTAGCTATAAATAAATTTGATATTAAATCTCTTGAACAATAACTTAACTTCCAGCTTTTAATTGCTATTTCTGCACCAGCTTTACTTGCGCTATAGGGATCATGTCCACCAAGTGGATCATTTTCTCTATAACCATAAAGCCACTCTTTATTCTCATATACCTTATCAGTAGTAATCATTACTACGGCACAATTGTTTTTGAGATTTTTTGCAGCTTCTAAAATATTTAAGGAGCCTATTAAGTTTATCTCCCATGTTTTGATAGGGTTTTCATATCCTTTTAAAACTAATGATTGTGCAGCTAGATGAAAAATAATATCTGGCTTAACCTCTTTTATAAAATTTTCTAAAGATGTAAAATTTAGTATATCTGATTCGAAATGAAAAAATTTTTTTTTTAAATTATTATGGACTTCATTAAATAGTGATTTTTCTTGTGCTGGAAGAGAATATCCATAAACTTTTGCTCCTAGCATCGTAAGCCAAATTGTAAGCCAAGTACCTTTAAAACCTGTATGCCCAGTTATTAATACTTTTTTATTTAACCAAAAAGAACTTTTAAACATTACCAAACTTTCCAAGGAGCTTTTTGCTTCTCCCACATAATTTCCAAATTATTTTTGTCGCGTAATGTATCCATTGGCTTCCAAAAATCATAATGTTTATATGCATTTAACTGTTTGTCATCAGCTAAGCTTTTTAATGGCTCCTGTTCTAAGAGAGTATTATCATTACTTATCCTGTTTAATATTTCCCTGTTAAATACAAAGAAACCACCATTGATCCAACCTCCGTCGCCTTGGGGCTTTTCTAAGAAAGAGAAAACATTATTTGAATCATTAATTCCAAGTGAACCAAATCTTCCAGGTGGTTGCACTGCGGTAACAGTTGCCAACTTGCCTGATTTATTGTGAGATTCTAATAAATTTTTTATATTTATATTTGCTAATCCATCGCCATAAGTACAACAAAAAATATCTTCGTTTAAATATTTTTTTATTCGTTTTAATCTTCCACCTGTCATCGTGTTGTCTCCTGTATCGATTAGTGTAACTTTCCAAGGTTCAGTAGTTTGAGAATGCATTTGCATTTGATCATTAGCAATATCAATAGTTACATCACTTGTATGTAAAAAATAATTTGCAAAATACTCTTTAATTAAATATCCCTTATATCCGCAACAAATAATAAACTCCTTGATATCATAAAAACTATAGATTTTCATGATATGCCAAAGTATGGGCTTGTTCCCAATTTCTACCATTGGTTTTGGCTTCGAATTTGTCTCTTCACTTAAACGTGTTCCTAAACCGCCAGCAAGAATTACAGCTTTCATATATTAACTTTTGGTTGATTAGAAATAATTATTTTTAATCATACCCCTCTATTGAATTATTCAAATTAAGTGCGCTGTTTTTTGTAAAAAATTTTTTATAAATCTTTCTGAAAATTTTTGTGGACTTTAATAATTTTTTATAAAATCTTCAATCACTGCAAAAAATCTATCAAACATTGAATTTGTCATTCCATGATGTAAAGGAAGCAGAACGCCCCTTTCCATAACTGAATCTGCATTAGGATAACCATCTTTTCTCTTTAAGTATTTTTTATTTTTCATCATTGGCTGTCTTAATATATTTCCAGTAAAAACTACTCTGGTTTGTATATTATTTTTCTCTAAAAATATTTGGAAGTCTTTTCTAGAAAAAGGTGCATCTTTTTTTATTAATACTGGAAATGCTAACCACGCAGTATTGGCATCTGGATTCTCAACTGGGGATGAAAAAAATTTATTATGTCTATCGAAAAAACTTTTCTGAAGAATAAAATTATCTTGCCTTGTTTTGATATTTTGTTTAAGTTTTTTGAGTTGTTCAATACCGAATGCTGCACCAATTTCGCTACCCTCTAAATTATATCCCACTTTCTCAAATACAAATTTTTTATCATACTCCAATCCATCTAAATTAACGTTAAATCTATTTTCAATTTCTTCACTTTTTTCATCATATAAAGAAGAACTTCTTCCCCATGAACGCAGCAGCTTAGAGTTTTCATAAGCTTCTTTTTGATTTAAAGTTAAAGCTCCTCCATTCCCTGCACAGTTAATAATATGAGAGCCGTAAAAACTTGTAATGGAAATATCTGTAAAATAACCAGTAGAGTAATCTTTTAATTTAGCTCCTAAAGTGTCAGCTGAATCTTCAATTACGATTAAGTTGTATCTATTTGCTATCTCTCTTATTTTTATCCAATCGCAAATATTTCCCATTAAATTTGGAGCTAAAATTGCTACCGTTCTAGATGTAATAAGTTCTTCTATTTGTTGACAATCAATGCAGTAGGTTAATTCTTTTACATCTGTAAAGACTGGAATTAGATCATTTTTTATAAGAGAGCCAATAGTAGTAGAAAAAGTTAAAGCTGGTGTTATAACTTCGGCGTTTTTAGGGAAATTTAGCGATTCAATCGCTAAGTAAAGAGCTGAAGATCCTGAATTTACGTATAAACAATATTTTTTTTTGAAGAGTTTAGCAATTTGCTTTTCAAATTCACGTGCATAATTACCCATCTGTGTTGATTCATTTAAACACTTAATAACAGCATTTATTTCGGCCTGACCGTAAACAGTTTTTGCATATGAAATATTTTCTACCATAAAATGGGAATTATAATTTCTCATAATATATTAACTGATGATACTTAATCTATATAATCTTAAAAAGCTTTTTCAATAAAATTATTAGTAATCTTCTTTGATTAAATTTTTTACCCCAGATAATAAAAGCCATCCAATTAGGCTGATCCGCCCATCAAAATATTGTATGTCAACCATTTGACTAAGAATTAAAATTATAAGAGAGGTTAGCCATGCTTTTTCAAATAAGTTAGGATGCATTATTAATTTTGAATTTAAGTATATTTTTCTAATCCCCAAAAATATTAGTCCTGTAATTGATAATAAGATAATTAAAGCTGATGGTATTCCGTAACTCATTGCCAATTCTATTGGGAGATTATGCGAATGCCATTTCCAAAGTCCCGTCTCATTATTAAAAATTGATGTAAAAGAAGCTGCACCATTACCAAATAAAGGATTATTAATTATCGAATTAATCCCAGTTCGCCAAATTTCCAATCTTGAAGTATCTAGATTTACATAACCTTCTGAAGTTAAATCTACCCAAAAAAACTTTGGTATTATCGCTTGTAAAAAAAATTGAACACTTTTACCAAATATAGGGAATACTATTGCACTAATAAAGGCTAATGAACTTAACAGAGAGGGGACAAACCATTTAAAACTTTTAGAGCCAAATACTAATGGAACAGAAATTATCATACCTATCCAGGCAGACCTAGATCCTGTAAAAATTATAAATATAAAAATTGCTAATAAGAAAAATATAGAAAAAATTTTCTCTACTATTGTTCTTTTTTGTTTAATTATTAAAGCCAAAGCAAATGGCCAAGCTATATTGAGCCACGCTCCAGCATAATTTGGATTATTAAAAAGTCCAGTAACAGCGAAAAAATTTGGTAGAGGTCTTTGATACCACGTTATTAAGCCATTTAACGTTTGCATTGGCCCATACCATTTAAAAAAAAGCTGACCAATCCCTGATATTAATACTGGGAAAGTACCTGATAATAAAATGAGGCAAAAATTTTTTCTCAGTTTCTTTGTTTTTAAATAGGGTTGTAAAGCTATATATAAGATAATTTGAGGTATCCAATTTGCTAAACCAATAAGAGAAAGAGATGGATCCCAATTAGTTAAGTTGGTATTATCCTTCAAAAAAAAATGATACAAAGAGGAAAAAATCAATAAAAAGCAACTAATAAGGAATGGTTTATTCCAGTTATCATTAAGTAATTTATGGTGGTTTTTAAAAATTGAAATAAATATTGGAATAAGGAGAAATATACAAGCAATTGAAAATGCTGAAGGAAGTAAAAATATACCAATATAAAAGCAAGAAATATCAGGATTTTTCTTTAAAAATATGAGGTATTTATTGATATTGCTTAAAGTTATATTTTCAAAATAGTTCATAAAAAAATTATCTTTATTAGATATTTCATAATTAAAATTAATTTTTTAAACGCTTCCTGCAGGATTCGAACCTGCGGCCCACTGCTTAGAAGGCAGTTGCTCTATCCAGCTGAGCTAAGG
>MDSZ01180793.1_pt1 | contig 11181 bp, 9 predicted proteins | sample 811201 | NCBI WGS metagenome assembly MDSZ01 (sample SAMN05326647, study PRJNA326480) | marine metagenome | isolation source: seawater | place: Indian Ocean: North | collected 2010 | reverse complement strand
CAAGATAATATATGTGTATTTTTATTAAATGTAGTTTGAGTAGCATATGCCGTCATAGTGTTTTCAGATCCACTATCAAATGTAATACTTAAATTCCATACACTTCCATTAAAAATAGGACCTAGTGGGCTTGAAGTTTTAGATACGAGTGTACCATTACTTCCAGAAGATATAACTAAGTGGGCAAGTGATCCACTTTCTATTTTAGTATTGTCAATACTTTGAGATATTCCTACTGATAGATCATCACCACCTGTAAGGATAGTTATAATATCATAAGAGGTGTTTGATCCTTGGATAGGTAGAAATCTAGTTTGGATGGTTTTTGTTCTAGTAGACTCATTAGCTGGAGCTGGTTCTGGTAGAAAATTAGCATTAAAAACTGCAAGTGCAAAACTTTCTCCATCATTATGGACAGTATGCATTTTACTTTCTTTTTGATAAGAAAATGTTCTAAATCCCGTTTTATCTACTAATGGTCCTCCATATTCTTTAATATGAAGTACCGACTCAGGAATACCGTATGTAGCTATTAATGCTTTTAATCCACGCTCAGTTCCTTTTGTTTTTAAAAGATATGGTGAATTATGATATAAACGCTTCCAAATTTCTTTTGTTATATCCCCTTTAGGAATTGATCCTGCATTAGAAGCAGATATCATAGTTGAACCATCAGTTGGTTCGTATTGGAAACTTCCTTGGCCGTCATCTCCTAAAAAGTACTCATAAATTGATGAATTTTCAAATTGTGAATAAGCTCTAATTCCTCTTTCAGTTAAAGCATTAAATACTAATTCTTTTGAAATACCATCATTTAACCCACTATCAGCCTGATATTTGTCAGTTATACTATCAATATATGCCCAAATACCATCAAAGTGTTGTGCTATCATTTCAGTAAATAACACATATGCTTCATTTTGAGGGTTATTTCTAATATCTGGGGGAATAGTTTTTCCTATATAGTATGGATTGCAATCATCATACTTACTTGCACTTAACATCATACCACCAAAATAATCATTTTCATAATCATCAATAGGTGCCCCAAACCAACTTGTAGCAGCAGCTGAATTTATTTTAGCATTAGTATGAGGTTTTGCAGTAGTAGTTTTAGGCCAAGCATAGGGTCCTTTTTCATAATAAAGATATCTTTCATAATAATCAAATCCTTGAATTATTTTGTCAGTTTTAGTATTATATATAGCTGTGTTTTGAAATATAGGATTAGAAGAAGTAACTGAACCTGATATGTTATTTAGTATAGCTAAAGAACTTGAGTAAGATTCTAATAACTCTAATTTATACTTAAAATTTTTAAGTCTTTCAGTTGCTGAACTATAGTGAATAAAGTTTTCAAAATGATAACCTGATGGAGTATCTGGATTATCAAATTCTAAATCAATAGAAATACTACTACTTAAATAATTTTGGATATTATTAAAACTTGAAGTTATTGCCCCACTATTTAAAATTTCATCATATGTTCTAAAGTTAGAAGGAACTGTAAAATTATCAGTATAGTCTATATTAAAATTAGGACCACTTAATGAGATTCCGTCATCGATAATTTCAGAAGACTCTAGATTAACTGTTACTTCTATAGGATTTATTATTTCTTCATATACTCTAAAAGAAGAATTTATACCTAAAGTTGGAGGAAGTGGAGTATATAATTTTATTATACCTGTATTTGTGATGAGGTCTGCTTCACTATTAATAGCTAGGACTGAATTTCCTTTACCAAAGGTTAAGTTTATATCTTTAAAGTAAGAAGATGCAGCAAAAATACTATTTAATTGTTCTACCCTATTATTAAGAGAATCTTCATTAAGAATATTAGATGAGAATCTAATTTCTGTTCTTGAAGGTGATATTTCTGTTATAAAAAATGTTTTGCGAATACCTTGGGTTAGGATTTTTCTCTGAAATGAGAATGATAATTTATATTGACCCCCACGTATAAACCCATAATCTTTTAAGACTTGCTCATAATCAATATCAATAGAGTCAATTAAATTATCATTAGGACTTAAATAAGGAGTATAATCAGTAAATAGTTCATCACTAAGTATAACTTCACCATTACTATCGAATATATTTAATTCAATAGAGTCATTACTCATTCCAAACCTTCTTAATAATAATTTTTGAGGAATTTGGTCTAAATCAGACTGATTTACGGATTCTATAGTTGTTGAGTCTATTATCATTGGTTATCCTTCATTTGCTGATTGGAATTTGTTCATCTGGTAATTTTTGTGATATTCTAATAATTGATGTAAAGCCGTAGTACGATTGCCACTAGATCTTTTCTCAGCATCGGTTCGCCACTCCTGGTATGTTCTTCTATTTTGCATATCTCTTTCATCTTCATATGTTTGATTAAAATCCTTCACCATCTGATTACTATTAGTTGATGCTAAAGTTATACCTGGTGGGCCACTTGGGTAGGAATCTTCATCTAGATATTTTCTATGATTTTCTAAACCAACACCTAATCCCAAATCTCCATATTCATCTGGTGGTTCCCAGTATAGGTATGGGTTATTAATATCACCTATAAACGCCTCCCTCCTTGCCTGTAGTTCTCCTTGTTCTAATAAAGCACCTATACTATCGTCTGAGGGTTCTCCAGTTTCAGGATCAAAATATCCTTGTTGTAATTCTAGAATTTGCAATTCTAGTGCCTCTATTTGTTGTTCTAAATCAGATATTTGGTCTTCTTTAGGATCTCTATAATCAAGTAAATATTCTTTACTTTCTTTAAAAAGAGTTTCATGAGAATTAATTCCTCTTTGGGGTATATCAAAAAATATTTGAAAATATTGATCAAAAAATTTATCTACATCTACTTCTTCTTTTTTAGATGTTAATTCATTTATTGAAGTATCTACTTTTTTTCTAAATGCTGTTTGGCTATAAATAGTTTTTTGAAATTTTATTCCACCTAAAATTGGATAAGGATCTGGCTCAACAGGTTCTACATATGGCTCCTCCACACTATCAGGTGGTGGTTGTGTTCCGGTGGTTCCATCTAGAAATGTAACAGTTCCGAATCTGTAAGATTCTTCTTCACTTCCATTTGTGTTTGTGACTACTCTACCCTGCGCTGGTGATTGTGAATATCCGTTTGCCATTATGTTTTAACTACTTTAAAATAATAATTATCATCATAAACTTGAATACCATCATTATTTTCATGTTTAAATAAAAGTTTATAATATCTCTCTTCTTGTAAGCCTTGCATATATAATTTAAAATACATACCTTCTGAGTCCGCACTAAGTTTAGATTCTTCACCAAATGGAATTATTACCTCTTCAGTAGCGTAATCTACTAATGAATAATAAGATTTACTTGTAAAATACTTTACATCTAAAAAATTTGAAGAAGTAACAAACTTTCGAGTTGGATATAATTCTCTAACATTTAATCTGAATTTATATTCTTCTACAGTTCTAAATTCTTCTTTATTATTTCTTAATGTAACATAACATTCTCCTGAAGATTTAATTTTATCACTAGTAGCTACACTAGTATCATATTCTGAATCATCCCACGAAATATCTAAGAATGGTGGAAATATAGTGTGGGTATCTCTAGAAAAATAATTTAATTCTCCATCATCTATTGCTGTAAATTCTTGTGAGTCCGCTCTTTTGATTAAAAATCCATCATTAACTATACCATTAGGATAACCACTATCATATATACTATTACTAATATGTTTTAATACAGGTACTGTTAAATCTAATGATAAATCTAAATCATCCCCATAACCATATGTTTTAGTTACTTCAAAACCTGATCCTGTATACCATGTTCCCCCACCTGGAGAAGCTGCTATCCAGCTCGATGTAACACCTGCATTTAAACTAGATGTTGCCCACTTAGTTCCTAAATCATCATTTGAGATAGCTTCTGGACTCCCATCTCTATATAACCATGAACATCCATTAGAAATAGTAGGAATATTAGCATATCTACCAGTTCCATTATTCCAGCTACCTGATAAAGGAAAAACCTCTAGATTTTGGTCTATACTTAATTCAGCATGTTCTGTTTGGTAGAGATTTAAACTTGCTGAAAAGGGGCCATTAACTACTTTATTATTTATAACATTATTAATTTCAGATTGTTTAAATTGAATTAAAATTCTACTAGGATAATAATTTAAATCAGTAGATGAAGGTTCATCTCTTAAGGTTAAGATTTCATCAATACCCGTATTAAGAATTTCCCTAGAAGTATGGGAGTAAATAGTAGTGTCTTTTTCTGGAAATAAAAAATAATGTGCCATAGTGTTATATTGTTACTCTACCAATTATATCAGTATTAGGGAATTTTAACTCAAAAATACTAGGATCTAATGAGGGGTATATAGTATTGTTTCGAGTTGCTGCCTCAAAGTTATATTTAAATTTTGAATAACCTAAAACTTCACCAAATAAATTGGTAAAAGTTAAATCATTTACAGATTGAATTCCATTTATATTATATAATAAACTAGTTATATCACCCTTATTAATAGGTTCATTTATTTGCCAATTGTTTATATTAAAAAATGATTTTAAGTTATTTATTGCTGTTATAAGAGTTCTGTCGTTTGAATATCCACTTTTAACCGTAATATCAAATTCTATCTTAAAATTAATTACTGATGCTTCTTTAATATTAATAGCATCTGTTAACATTCTATATTGTTCTAAATAAGTGGCTAAATTGGTTTTAGCAGCATACGATAATGGTGTTAATTTATTATTATAATCATATCCTAAAGTATATAAATTTAATGCATTTGGGTTAGATATTCTTTTATTTGTATCAAGGGATATTTGAGTATCTTGTGCTATATAAGCTTTAGCTACTTTACCAAATTGTGAAGGCATTGCTAATGTTCTAAAAATATAATCTTCTTTAGTTACAGTTCTTTTTTGTGATGAAAAATTTGCTATAGCATTTAATCTTATATCTTGAGATGAATCCCCAGGACCCCCACCCGTAGCAGGTTTTGGGTTATTACAAGCTATATTGTCAACAATATAATTAAATATTGTAGAATTTGTTCCTCCCTTAGTAGGAATAACAGTTAATGATCCTAATCTATTTATTGTATTTGCGTTTGCGTTTGAAGTTACACCTCCCCCAACTAAATATTCTACCGTTAAAGTTGTATTAGAAGGGACTTCTCCATATGCTTTAGTATATAAAAAATTAGAGGGATCATAAGATTTATCTAATAATGATCTACCATCATTAATTCCTAATCCTATATTATCAGGATTTGGTATGATAGTTGTATCATCGCCACTAGTAGATCCTGCACCAAATTGGATTTCTAATTTTTGGTTAGATTTAAATCTAGTAACAAATCTTTTAGGTACTTTTTTAGTTCTTAATAAGAAAGGAACTTGGTTTTGATATTGTGCTAACGTAGGATCATTAACGTCTGTATTAGGTACTTCTTCAAATATAGTTTCTTGAGCTAAATAAGGTACTTCTGTCCATTCATTTCCCTCATCGTCTGTAATTGATTGAATTCCTATTATTTGAGAATCATCTAGAGATAATGTTTTGAATCTTTCAGCTGCTCCTATCGTAAATGTGGCTATTTTTATTTCAGCACTAATAGCTTTAACTTTTTTCTTTAAAAGAAAATAATCAGGTTGTGTACCAGTAACTGAATAAACTGTTTGTTCCGTAGGATCAAATGAAGAGCTAAAAGCAAAATTTACATCATTTTGAATAAGATATGATGTCCCACTATTATTGTTAGGTAAAAATGAAGAATTTTTTCTAATCCGTAAGGCATAATCATAATCGGGGTTTCCATTACTATCCGCAGGAAGTTGTTGGAAAATTTCTAAGTCAACAGATGCTGGGTTTGTAATTGCGGGTACATAACCTAAAGTGTATGCTAAAGCATATAAATTTTCTCTTTCTTGGGCATATTGTAAAAATGTTTCTTGGACTTGAGCATCAGTATAAAACGACAATACATCACCAATATATGAAGCCATTTCAATAAACATAGTTCCTGGACTTCCTTCAGAAAAATCATTAACAGTATCTGGGTAATAAATTTCTGCTAGGTTGATGAGAGCTCCTTTAAAGTCAGAGAAATTTTTATTAAGATAATTTATTGTTTTATTATCGGATGTAGCGCTTGAATATGACATTATTGGTTGTTAAAATTTTCATTAGTAAAACTTAAAGTTACTGAATCCTCTTCATCATTATTCACTAATGAATAATTAACTGTAACAAATAATTTGTGGCCTTGTATTCCCCCATCTTTTAAAGAGATATTTTTGATGTTTATTTCGGGAACATATTGTTCTACTTGAGGAGTTACATAACCCCTAAGGCCATCTCCTGCTCTTTCTGTTTGTTGTTCAAACAGTCTATTTTTTAGCCCAGCCCCAAATAGAGGTTGGTTTAATCTCTCTCCTGGAGAAGTTAATAATACATTTATTAACTTAGATTTAGCATGATCTTTAGTAGTATAATCTAAATCAAATACTCTTTTTTTAGTAAAAGGTAAACGAACTCCTACTGCAGCCTTTTCAGTTACATCAATTGGGGTTATCTTAATAGGTTTACGGAGTTTTATTGCCATTAGGGTCTAAAATTTTTCTTTTTATCAATTGCCTCCATTAATTGACTATAATCTTTATTTATAAATTGATTTACAGGATCATGAGGGTTATGTTGGTGTTGTTGAATATCATGAGATGATTGTGCTGTTTCGTTTAATAAACCGTTTAATGTACTGTCTTGTGAAAATGCTTGTGGAGTAAAGTGTTCTTTGAGTTTTTGTCTAAACTCTTCAGGAGCGGGTTCATTTTTTACTTCAGTTATAGCTTGATTATTAGTTGTTAAATTTTCTTTTAATAACGCAATTTCACGTCTTAAAGCGTAATCTATTTCTTCACGTACAACTTTTCTGATTACTTTTTCAAATGCACTTAATTTCATACTAATGTGGTGTTTTTAATAAATATCAAATATTTTTGTTTTATTGTTTAAATTTTTTAAATACTAATGATGTTATTAGTGATATTTGTGTTTCTTCTAGAGGATCATCCGAAGAATCAGCTGATGTAGTAGTTGTGGGTTTTCCTCCACTTAAAGCATCACTTAATAATGTAGAAATATTATTCTCATCCTTTATATAATCCGATAGATTTGTATTTCCTAGGAATTCATTATCATTATCTTCATCATTTAATTCCGGTATAACTAGTGATAAAATATATGCTTCATAAATTAATGTAATTTGATTTAATAAATCCTCTAATATTTGAATATTTTTTTCTAATCCCGAAATGCCTTTATTAACGGGAGGTAATATTGCATCAATTTGATCATTAAAAAATGTTATGATAGTAGGAATAAATTTTACTATATCATCAAACTTTTTAGTTTCTTCTTTTAAATCTCTTTTTTGATTGTCTAATTTATGTATTAATAATCCATTAGCAACTGGGCCACTTGAAAGTGTTAGAGCTTGGTCAATAGTCCCCCCAGGAGCTGTTAGGGTGTCTTTTATTATATTAACAATGGGGGTTATTAGTAAAATAATGAACCCCTCAATGCTAATAATTTCTAATAAACTTTTTATTTTATCTGTTTTTTCTTTAATTTTTACTAATTCATTTTTAGAATTTTCCGCTCTAAAAATAGCTTTTTTTATAAGAGATTTAAATTTATTATAAAGTTTTTCTGCTCTTAGTAAATCATCTTGGTTATTAATTTGGAGAGAGTATAATTGATTTCTAAAATCATTAGGCGAAGGGGGGAATTGTAATGTTATGCCTTCTTCTTGAGCCTTTTTTTCAGCAGCTGCCATTGCCTCTTCTTTTGCTCTTTTTTTAGCAGCTTCTTTAATCTTATCTTGGTTATCAGATAAATAAGTAGAGCATGTATTTACAATTGTATTAACTATATTATTTATCATCTTATAAATACTTTATCACTTTTAATATCATCTAATCTAGATTCTATTTTTTGTAAATCTCGAATTATTGATTGGGATAATCCTTTATTTATAGCTGGATTGGGGCCCTGAAGACCTGATGTTTGGGGGTAACTTACCGTAAAAAACGTTTTAAAAGATCCAATTAAATCTGATAGTAATTGTTTTAATGTATCACTTTTAACTGCTGGTATATTTGGATCTTCCCCGTCTATTGTAGGACCTATATATATTTTAGGAGTATTTATAAATGTGTCCTTACGAGTATTAATGTGAAATTCCCCCTCAGTTTTAAATAATAAAAGATCAGTGCTTGAAAACAAAGCATCTTTTCTTCCATTAAATACTAATCGATCACTATCAATTAGTATTTGTTTACCAACGTATACATCTTCTTGTATGAATTCTGTTTTAGCCATTATGATGTTGAAATTACAGGATATTTACCTTCTAAAGCTATTCCCTCTGCCAGGTTAGCATCTAATATAGTTTTTAATTCGCTTGTTTTTAAACCATATACCATTTGGTAATGTGGTTTATCTACAATACTTTTCCAATCTCCCCCCCATTCAAAACCCAAACTTTTTCCTATACTTGAAACTAAACCGTGGTCATAATCATAATTTGCACTTTTATCCGCTTTAATTTCTACTAAATCAAACGCTAAACCAAAATTATGATAACTTTCACCTCCTTTAGCATTAGTAACTATTTGACCACTATTGCCATCTCTACCTTGAGCATATAAAGCATCTTGTTCAGCTATTGGTCTATACGCTGATGCTATTCTTAAGTTAATGCCTAATTCTATAGAGCATCTTAATATAAATTCTTTAGCAGATCTCCTAATATTAGGGTGTAGTGTTTGAATTCTTGAATCAGTATATTTTGGATCCCAAGTAGGAACATTATCTATATCTATTTCTAGTTCATTTGCTAATGTATTGAGTGTTGTAGTATTGGTAGGAGTAGAGGATACAGATGGGTTTTCAAATTCTCTAGGATCCTCAAAATGATCTGTTTTTAATTCTATTAAACCGGCTTCCTCTGCTTCAGCTAAGGCAGCAAAAACTGGATCATCAAAATCTTCAGTTATTATTATAGGTTCAGGTGGTGGGGTGGTGTTTATTTCCGCAACTACAGGCCCTAGTTCTTCAAAAGGTGCATTTTGACTTTGTGTATCATCATTTACTTCAGTAACTATTTCTGGAGGAGGTTTACCTATTTCTTCTAAAGGATCATCAACATTTTCTGTATATGTTGATTTTAGTGAGTCTATATTATTAGAAGCTACTACTATATTTACGCTTTGGTTTTTTAATATATAAATAGATCCACCATCTAAATTGATATTTTCATTTTCACCCTCACCTACAGAAATAAGGATGGCAGGATCCCCCACAGAGGTATTACCATCCTCTACATCAGTAACATTATTACTTATTGTATTTTTACCTTCAGGACCAGTCATAGTTGCTCTAAATCTTTGACCATTTCTTCCTTCAATAATTAAATCTCCTTCTGTTGGTGTTAGGGGTCTTTGATTAGGGTTTTCTATAAAATAATTACCTAATTTTATTTTATTTTCTTCAGTATCATCTAATCGATAAACATATTTGCCATTCGATTGTTGCCATAGAGTATATGTAGGAGCTCTACCATCACTTGTACCTGAAGTAAATCCCAAATTACGTAAATAATCATCTAGTTTTCGACCAGCAATTTCCCGGCTTTCTGATGTAAATTCAGTTTCAAATTTAAAATTGGGAGTATTAGTTGTTATAGTAGTGTCGTTACTTTTTCTATTTTTTCTTTTAAAAATTCCTTGATTAGGTAAAGCATTATTGGTTGTAGTATTATGTACATTTATTGGAGGGTGATAATAATTAATAATATTATTAGGGTTACCTTCCATATCTTTATAATAATCATTACTAGTAGCTTGTATTACTTGTACCATTTCTCCTTTTACAGGATATATAATATTATTTCTAGAAATTGGACGAGCTTTAGGAAGGGTGTAGGGTTTTTTAGTAAATTCTCTACTACTTTCATCAGTAAAAAATATTACACCAATACTATTAGGATCTTCATATTGGGGGTGATCTATATCTAATATAATATCAATAACCCTTTTAGTTTCTGATAAGATTATTGCATTATTACCCGTCCCTGTAGGTGAGCCTTGGTTTTTATTCTTTCTTAGGCTCATCTTTTGCTATTTCTTCTGCTATTGCTTGAAGTTGTTTCATTTCTTCATCAGTTAGTAGAGCATCTCCACCATTATTAGCAGCACTATTACTTAAACGTTGAATAACTGCCATCATTTTAATTAGATGTTCATCATTTTTTACTGATATTTCGAGGTACTCTTTAATAAGAGGGACTACAACGGGGGCATCTCCTATATTTTGGATTAAGGGTTTTAATTCAGCAATTAAAGCATTTATTTGTTTATCTTTTTTTTTACTGTTAGTATATATTTCCTTAAATACATCCGAGGACGATTTTCCATCAAATAATATTTGATCAAGTGGATTACTCATGCTAATAAATATATTATCCCCCAAGATATCTAGAATAAGAGCTATTAAATATATCTCTCATCTTTTTAACTACCTTAGTTATAATAGGGGTTTCTAATTTTGTTAATTCCCTAATATAAATGTAAATAGCTTTTTTATTAAAAATTTCTAAATGCTCTCTATTTCTAAAAATAGTTAACACAGCATCTGCAACCCTAGCTTCATCCGGTTTTTTAAAATATTTATGTAAATTATTATCTACATGAGTAATGTACATATCTAAAAATTCTACTTTTACAGATAATGATTCATTATGTTCAAAATTATTTAAAATAGTATCATCATGATCAGCATCCAGGGGATCTACTTTTTTCTTTTTCTTAGTATAATTTTTATTATTATAGAGAATAAGATAATTTTTTCCTACTATACTAAAATATGAAAAGGCCTTACCTTTTCCAACTTTAAAATAGTGAAGTTTTTCCAATAGGAAACAAATAACTTCATGTTTTAAATCTTCAAGATCATCAACTTCAGTGTAATAAAATTTAAATGTATGGATAAGATTTTCTGCTAATTTATAAAATGAATGGTGTATTCTTTTATTATAAATCTTATTTCTTTCATCTTGATCGTCACTAGCTAAATATTCTACTATTGCTTGCTCAGTATCTT
>MDSZ01129405.1_pt1 | contig 11182 bp, 12 predicted proteins | sample 811201 | NCBI WGS metagenome assembly MDSZ01 (sample SAMN05326647, study PRJNA326480) | marine metagenome | isolation source: seawater | place: Indian Ocean: North | collected 2010 | reverse complement strand
TGCAAAGCCTCTAAGATTTTTAATTCTATAGATTCTTTATCAATCTCAACTAATTTCGGGTCTATTTTGACCTTAAGAGGCAACTGGTTGCCTGATAGCCATATTGATATAAGTTTTTCAGAATCTGCCCCTTCTAATTCCATCGAATCAAGTTCTTCTTGGATTTTTTGCGCATCTTGTTGAATTTGTTGAGCTTTTTTAAACGCTTCTGTAATTTGACCAAAATTGGGGAGACCGAATCCTGCCATGAGAATAATTGATGATTGAGTAGATAAGGGTATTTACTAAAAGCCTAGTTTCTTTACTTCTGGAAGAAGTAGGATTCCATAGCTTTGTTTTACCTTCTCTTGTATAACCAAGATAAGTTGAGAAATATCATTTGCAGTTGCATCATTTGAATTGACAATAAAGTTTGCATGTACTTTGGATATTTCTGCACCTCCTATTCGAAATCCTTTGAGACCAAGACTTTCAATAAGTTTACCTGCTTTGTTATCTTTTGGATTACGAAAAACACTGCCACAGCTTGGAAGATCATATGGTTGACTATTTAAACGTTGTTGCAGGTTTTGAGTAGTTACTTTATTTAAGGAATGTTTATCATGCCCTGCTTCAAGTTTGAATCTCACTGATAAAACCAGAAACTCTTCTTGTTGGAGACGGCTTTTTCTATATGAATAATTTAATTCTTTTTGGCTGAGCTTAAATTCATCTCCTCCTTTTAATGAAATGGCTTGAATTGATTGAAGTATATCTGAAGTGCAATTTCCTTGAGCCCCAGCATTCATAAATGCTGCACCGCCAACTGTTCCTGGGATTCCAACTGCCCATTCAAGGCCATGCAAGCCAGCTTTCGCTGCTCTTCTGCTCAAAGTGGGAAGAGGTTCTCCGCTATTAGCTTCTACAATCCCAGTATTGCTATTAATAGCACTTCCTTGAAATTTCTTTAGGCAGATAGTTAATCCTGGAAGAATAGCGTCATTGATTAATAAATTTGATCCAGCACCAATTATTTGGCAATTGATTTGCTGAGATTTTGCCCAGTTAATAAGATATTTAATTTCATGTATTGTGGTTGGCTCGGCAAACCATTCTGCTGGTCCACCAACTTTCCACGTTGTGAAATTTGCAAGAGAAACATATTCTTGAATTTTCATAGAAATATTATTCTGAAGGTGAAATAATATTTTGATTTTCAATTATTAGTTTATTTGCAAAATTACTTATATTTCCAGCCCCTAAAAATAAAATAAGATCATCTGGATGATTTAGCTCTCTTAGCTTGTCTTTCAAATAAGTAAAATTATTCACAACTTTAGTAATTTTATTAGGGTACTTTTCTTTAATTAGTGACGCTAAGACTTTACTATTTACTCCATCTATAGGTTCTTCTCCAGCACTATAAATTGGTAAAAGAATAACTAAATCAGCATTTATTAATGATTCAGCAAATTCTTGAATCATAGCTTTAGTTCTGCTGTAACGATGTGGTTGAAAAATGACTACTAATCTTTTTGCCTTTTTAGGCAGAATGCTTTTAGTATTATTAATCATTAAACGAGCCATATTTATTGTTGCTTTTATTTCTGTAGGATGGTGAGCATAATCATCAACGATTTGTTTTCCTTCCCAGGTTCCTTTAAAGTCAAACCTGCGTCTAGGTGCATTCACAAATTCTATATATTTGGATAATTCTGATATTGAGATTCCTATTTCTCTTAGTACAGAAATTGCGCTTAAAACATTACTTAAGTTATGTAAGCCTGGCAAAGGTATTTTTAGTGTTTGTCTAAATTTTTCATTTTCGTAATATCTTGCTATTGTGTGGTTACCATTTACTTCTTTTGGTAATGCTGCATATTTCACATTACTTTTAGTTTTAATTGAGTACCATATAGTTTGTGGAGTTAAAAAGTTTTTTAATTCATTGCTATCGTAATTAGCTATAAGGATTCTTGATCTTTTGCTAAATATTTTCATTGTAGCCTGAATAGATTTAATATCTTTATAGAAATCTGTGTGATCTAACTCAAGATTTGTTATAACTCCTATGTCGGCTTTAAATTTTATAATTGTTCCATCAGATTCATCAGCTTCTGCAACGAGATATTTTCCTTGTCCTGCATGCCCATTGCTTTGATAAAGAGGAACTTCACCTCCAATTATTGCGGTTGGATCTTGCTTGCACAAATCTAATAGAGTTGTGATTATTGTACTTGTTGTCGTTTTTCCATGGCTGCCAGCTATCAAAATAGAGGGTTGTTTTTGTGTAAGGTAATTTAATATGTCAGAGCGATGAATAATTTTTAAATTTTTTGCTTTTGCTTCTGTAAGTTCTTCATTGTCATTTGGAATGGCAGAACTAATAATAATAATTAGCTTTTTATTAACTGCTTTATATAAGAAATCAATATTTCTTTTTCTTTGTTCGGCAAATATTCTTACATTATTCCGAGATAGATTTTGAATTGCATTGTTTTGATTTTTGTCTGAACCAGAAATAGAAAAGCCTCTTTTTGCTAAAACCAATGCAATTGCTGACATACCAATTCCGCCTATGCCAATGAAATGGAAGTGGTTTTCTAGCTTGTCCAGATTTTTCAAAGCTCTTTATTTATTACGCTTGAAGAATACCTCTGTCTTCAGGTCAAGGCTAAATTAGTAATTTTTTGGGAAAAATCTTACGAATTTATTGGTTTTTTCAATGCTTTTTTAAGAAACCTCTTACAAAGCATTTGCAATGCACCGTATTTCTGTATGATCATTGGCCATTTACTTTCGGTTTACCCCGCTTTCAAACATGACGTTAAGAGTTGCGATTAATGGATTCGGCCGAATTGGTCGCAACTTCATGCGCTGTTGGCTCAGTAGAGGCAATAACACGAATATTGAGGTTGTTGGAATCAATGTCACGTCTGATCCCAAGACCTGTGCTCATCTTTTGAAATATGATTCAATTCTTGGTCAAATCAAAGATGCAGAAATTAGTTCAACTGAAGATAGTTTTGTTATTAATGGCAAAACCATCAAATGTTATTCAGATAGAAATCCTTTGAATTTGCCTTGGAAGGATTGGGGAATTGATCTGGTTATTGAATCTACTGGTGTTTTTAATACAGACGTAGGAGCAAGTAAGCATCTTCAGGTTGGAGCAAAAAAGGTTATTCTTACTGCACCTGGGAAAGGAGATGGTGTTGGGACTTTTGTGGTCGGAGTAAATGCAGATCAATACCGTCACGAAGATTTTGATGTTTTAAGTAATGCAAGTTGCACCACTAATTGTCTAGCACCAATAGTTAAAGTCCTTGATCAGACTTTTGGAATCAATAAAGGATTGATGACCACTATTCACAGCTATACAGGTGATCAGAGGATTTTAGATAATAGTCATAGAGACTTACGAAGGGCTAGAGCTGCGGCGATGAATATAGTTCCTACTTCAACCGGAGCAGCAAAGGCAGTTGCATTGGTGTATCCAAAAATGAAAGGGAAATTGACTGGTATAGCAATGCGTGTTCCAACTCCTAATGTTTCTGCCGTTGATTTGGTTTTTGAGGCAGGTAGATCAACAACAGCAGAGGAGGTTAATGCTGTTTTGAAAAAGGCTTCTGAACAATCAATGAAAGGAATTATTAAATATGGAGATCTTCCATTAGTATCTACAGACTATGCAGGAACAAATGAATCAACAATAGTTGATGCAGATTTAACGATGGGAATCGGGGATAACATGATTAAAGTTTTAGCTTGGTATGATAACGAATGGGGATATAGTCAAAGAGTTGTAGATCTTGCTGAAATTGTTGCGAAAAATTGGAAATAGAATACTTGCTTTAGTTCTTTGTATTTATTGGTTAATGAACTTTTTAGAAGTGCTTGAAGTCTGAATAGCTTTTAAAATTAATAGGTGCATTGTTACTCCAGATTACTTGAGGTTCTCCTTCTACTATTTTGCCAATATTTTTTAAAGATGGTTCTGTCTTAGCCCATTCTTCTGCCCATGCTGGAGGCAAACTGAGGACAACTTCATAATCTTCCCCACCGTTTAACAGCCATTTGTCCCAAGTAGAACCAATTGGCCAATCTGATGGTTTGGGTAGATTATCGTATTCAAGTATTGCTGTGCAATTACTACTAATAGCTATTGAATGTAGGGCTTCTAGTAGACCGTCACTGGTATCTGTGCCAGCTGCTCTCCAGGGTAAATTGATGGGTTTGCAATTTAGTAATTTTTGTATTTTATCAATAGGGGGGAAAGGGCGTTGATGGGCATTAATGGCTTTCCTTTTTAAATTTTCTGTTAATTTTGCTGTTTGACAAATGGGGTCATATTCCAATAAACCAAGTCCTAATCTGCTTAACCCATGAGCTCCAGTTGTTATTAGATAATCGCCAGGCTTTGCATTAGATCTATGCAATCTTAAAGGACCAGATGATCCAAAAGCGGTGACGCTAATTATTTTTTGTTTACCTTTAGAACAATCACCACCGATTATTTTCCCGCCAAATTGGTCTAACCCTGTTTTCATTCCTGTATATAGATTATATATCCAATCCCATTTGGTTTCAGGCGGCGTGATCAAAGCAACTGTTACTCCTATTAATTGATTCAATCCACTTGCATTTAGATCAGATATGTTTGCTGCAATTAATTTCCATCCAATATCACAAGCAGTCATTGTGGTCTCATTAAAATGTACATCTTCTACGAGAACATCAGTATTAACTAGTAATTCATTGTTGGAGCATTTTATAATTGCTGTATCATCGTCAATTTGGCCAATATCCATAAATTCTTTTAATCTATTTAGTATTTCTTTTTCTCCAATTTGAGCAAGTATTTCGTTTTTTATTGATTTTTTAGCCATGTTGTTCGAGTTTATCTAAACCTTCAATTACTTTTATAGAAATAATCTCATCATTGACGCCAAGTTCATTTAAAACTTCTTCGCCATCAACTACATATCCAAATGCAGCATTTCTTCCATCTATTAAATTTCTACCTGCTGGATTCAACTCTGCTTCATATAAGAAAAAGAAGAATTGGGATGATCCATCATCTAATGCTTGTTCAGAATGAGCCCAGCCTAGTGTTCCTAAAGTTGCAAATGGAAGCGTAGGAGTTTCAGTATATAAACCAAGCTCTTCAAAGGTTTGATTGTAAATCGGCTCTAATTGATTAGGAACTTTGATTTCAAGAGGTACATGTCTTTCTTCATTAGTATTTGGATTGATATAGCCAATTTCTGGTCCTATAGGATCTCCTGTTTGTAAAATAAAGAATTCTTCTGCACGATTGATAGGAAGTTTTTCATAGAAACCTTTTTGAGCTAAATCAATAAATGCCCCAGAAGTTAAAGGTGCATTATATCCATCAATAATTGCATTCATTGATCCCTTAGTTGTTTTTATAACCACGCTTGCTCTACCGAGAAGCCTAGGTAAATCGTCAAATTCACTGGGTATATTAAAAGGAAATTCGCCTGGCAATAGTAAGGCTTCTAAATTGCCTATTTGTTGAAGTGATTTAAATCTAATTTTAATAAATTCAGATTTATTTTTATCACTTGCTGCTTCATTAAGATTGTCAAGGCTTTCTTTTAGTGAAGAAATAATATCCTCGCCTTGGTTTCTTTTTTCAAGGGGCAATGATTCTATGATTTTATTTTTTCTATTATTCAGCAAAAATACGCTTCTTGATGTTGTCTTGCTGATTGCAGGCCATCGGCTTCCTCTGACCAGATCACTTGTATTTTCAAGTGAATTTTGAAGTTCTCTTAGATCTTTTTGGTCTATTGGTAAAGCTTGTCTCAAAATTGCATATGGATCCTTAATTCGGTTTCCATTTGGAAGGGCTGCAATTGCAGGATTATCCCAAAACATTACGAATGGGATAAAAAGTGTCAGAATTGCTAGTAGAAAGATTTTTTTTGTCATGTGATGTTTAAGTCACATCTATGACTTTCGCACAGTTCTATGATCTCTTGGAAGGAAAAGCGGAAATGATTTCAAGTAACGACTTCCGCACAGGTACTACTATTGAATTAGATGGTGCTGTTTGGCGGGTGATTGAGTTTTTGCATGTTAAGCCTGGTAAAGGCTCTGCATTTGTTCGAACTAAGCTAAAAGCAGTTCAAACTGGAAATGTAGTAGAAAAAACATTTAGAGCTGGTGAAATGGTTCCTCAAGCTTTGCTTGAAAAATCTGTTCTTCAGCACACTTATATGGAATCAGGTGATTATGTTTTTATGGATATGAGTAGTTATGAAGAAACAAGATTAACAGCAGAACAAATTGGTGACAGTAGAAAGTATCTTAAAGAAGGAATGGAGGTTACAGTAGTGTCCTGGAATGAAAAACCACTTGAAGTGGAATTGCCTAATTCTGTTGTACTTGAAATAAAAGAGACAGATCCTGGGGTTAAAGGTGATACTGCTACAGGGGGTACTAAACCAGCTATTCTTGAAACTGGTGCACAAGTAATGGTTCCTTTATTTATTTCAGTAGGTGAGAAGATCAAAGTAGATACACGTAATGATAGTTATCTAGGTCGGGAGAACTAATGACAATGCATTTAGATCACGATGAACTTCACCGCTTATTAGCCACTTTGGCTGAAAGTGATATCCAAGAATTTTGTTTAGAAGGTGAAGATTTTCGACTAGAAGTAAAAAGGAATTTAATAGGACCTTCTCAGGCAGGTTCGTTCGAACAATCTCCTTCAGTTGCTGAAACCCCACAATCTTCCCCTCAAGTAATTGTTGAGCCTATTGCAACATCCCCTAGCAATCCACCTCCTGCGGTAGCCTCCTCTCGATCTGAATATGTAGAAATAACAGCTCCTATGGTTGGGACATTTTATCGAGCTCCTGCACCTGGAGAGCCATCTTTTGTAGAGGTTGGATCTCGTATAACTGTTGGCCAAACAGTTTGTATTCTTGAAGCAATGAAGTTAATGAATGAATTGGAATCTGAAACTAGTGGAGAAGTGATTGAAATCCTTGTAGAGAATGGAACCCCAGTAGAATTTGGCCAAGCCTTAATGCGAGTTAAACCTGCTTAAATTAATTAGATAACTCCAAAGCTGCATGTAATGCTGCCAACATGCTTTCAGCATTTGCTATTCCTTTGTCAGCAATATCAAAAGCTGTCCCATGATCTGGAGATGTTCTTATAAAAGGCATTCCTAAAGTTGTATTTACTGCTAAATCAAAGGCGAGCATTTTCACAGGAATTAGTCCTTGATCATGATATAGGGCAAGGATTCCGTCAGGAGAATTGTTGTCGGCAAAATTATTCCATGCTTTTGTTGAAGAAATCCAGCAAGTGTCTGGAGGGATTGGGCCTTTTAACAGGATATTTGGATTTTTTTGTCGCCATTCTTCAATGATTGGAATCATCCAGTTAATTTCTTCTGAGCCAATTTTTCCTTGTTCCCCTGCATGTGGATTTAATCCAGCAATGAATAATGTAGGTTTTGGATTAAATCGCAAACAGAAATCTAAAAGGACGTTCAATTTGGAAAAAATTAATTCTGGAGTTAGTTTTGTTGCAACCTTGTTTAATGGAATATGAGTCGTAGCAAGAAGAGTATTTAATCTCCATCCATTATGAGGAGACTTTGCTGTAAAAAGCATAGAGGGACTTTTTGTTTTTGTTAATTCTCCCAAACGTTCTGTTTGTCCTGGATAGTTATAGCCAGCTTGATTCCAAAAATATTTAGATATAGGTGCTGTTACCAGAGCTTTTGCATTACCTTTAAGAACTAATTGAGTTGCATGTGTTAGCCATATAAAACTTGCATGCCCAGTTTTTTTGTTTGGCATTCCAAGCTTGATTTTTCCAAGATATGGAATGTCTTCAAATATGAGATCGTTGGGATTTGCTAAATCTTTAACACCTTTGCTTTTGAGGCTTGTATAGATATTTTCAACAGTTTGTTTGCAACCAACTAACAAAGGTTGCATATTTTGATGCAAGTCTAAGGATCCTAACGCTTTGAGTGTGACCTCTATCCCTATTCCTGCAGGGTCACCTAATGAAATAGCTATTCTTTGATTTTTATTTGTTGTCATGTTGCGTTTGTTGTTATTTATTTTTGTTTTTTATGGAATCTTTACTGGACTGAAAGATGGTTGGCTAATAATTAAATGGAGCTACTTATTACATCATGCTGGATTTTTACAAACTCAACCTGATAAGCCTATAAATTGGAATCAATTTTTAATTAAGCAATTTCAAAAGGGTGATTAATTAGAATATTTTGTTTTTTGTTCAGTTGTTTTTATTAAACAGTCTTTAAGACCTGATTTATAGTCTGGATGAATTAACGAGTAACCCATGCTTTTGCACAAAATTTTATTTGATATTTTTCTATTCTCTAGCCAGAATGAAAGTGCCATTGGACTCATCTCTTGAGATGCAATTTCGAAAGGTTCAATTAAAGGTAGTTCAGTGCCAAGAAGCTTGGCCGCATATTCCATTACTTCTAGATTTGATGCAGGTAAATTATCTGCCAAATTAATAATTTTTGGACATTTTCCTTGAGCATATAAATTTATTAAATGAATAATTGCTCCTGCAATATCATCTATATGTATTCTTGAAAATACTTGTCCTGCCTTATCAATAGCCTTAATACTTTTTTTTTTGTATGCGTCGAGAGTAGATCGTCCTGGCCCATATATCCCTGGTAATCTAAGTATTTGAACAGGGAGGCCTGTATCTTCCCATGCTTGTTCACAGGCTAGCCTTCTTATACTTCTTAATTGTTTAGGCCTAGGCGTATCATTTTCCGAAACCCAGTTCCCTTGACAATCTCCATATACTCCTGTTGTTGATAAATAACCCACCCATTTTAAAGACATTTCTAAAAATTCTTTTCCTAAGTTAATTAATACTGGATCTTCACCATTCGGTAATGGCGGTATGCAGCTAATAACATGAGTGACTCCATTTAGAATTTTTTTTGATTTAATAAATTTTTTGTTACTGTCATATTCAAAGTCTGCACCTTTGCTTTCAAGATTTCTTCTGCTGCAAAGGACTTCTGCGCCTAAACTTCGTGCAATTGCAGCTATATGCTGACCTGTAAAGCCTCCGCCAAAAATGAGAATTTTGGAATCTTTGGGAAAAGGGATAGCCCTCTTGACAACATCGTCTAGCATGAGTACAAATGTATTACTAACTTAGATAAGGATTGGAGATTTGCTTTTTCATTATTCTGCTACCAAAGTAATCGTATTTCCTAAGCTTAAAGGTTCTTCTTCAGTTGATGAATCAAATCCTTGCTGTTTTGTTTTGTTAATTGTTGTATTCATGATTTTTTGCTCAAGTTTGGTTGCGTCTGATAATCCTATGCAGATGGCTTCGATTTGTGAAAAACATAACTCAGTTAAAGCATGTCAAGTGTGGTGAAACTATTTAAGCGATTTGTAAGTCCCAATCTTCTTTGGAATCATTTATTGATTTTGTAAAACTTTCTTTTTCTAATGGTTGTGCCCATTCAAGCAACCTAATTGCTAATCGCAAATCTCCATCAATCCATGCTCTTATTGCCATCGCTCTTCTAGGGTCATAAAAACGTTGACGTCTATACCAATTAAATACATCAGTATCAGATTTATCTCCATTGCATGCAAGACAAGCTGGAACACAATTTTCTGTGACACTTAACCCTCCTTTGCTTCTTGGAAGAATATGGTCTATCGATTCAGACGCCTGGCCACAGTAAATACAACTTTTCCCAGTAAAGCTATGGAGTGATTTTCTCCAGCGTCGCACACGTAGCTTGGGACAAAAATCTTCTAGGAAAACTGCATCCCTGTTTTGCATCCGAGTATCTCGGTTAGATGAATTGTGCCGTGAGCCTTGATTAAGTCAATCATTTATTGAATTTTGTGGTCTAATTATTCAATAATGTATTTGGAATCAATAATTAATAGCTATATCTGTCTTTCTTGCTACTTGTTTGGGGTGCATTGTCTGATTTAGAGGTATAAGTGTTTTGGTTTTTACCATCAGGATACAAATCACCTAGATAAGCAACACAATCTTTAAATTTGTTTGGATTTCTGACAACTGCCTCAACTATCATGCTGGCAGCTTGTCTTGGAGATGTTTTAAATAAACCTTGTTTTTGGACTTTAATAGATTGATATGCTGCTATCCAGCTTGATTCGTGGTCATTGCCTCCATCACGCATGACACAGTAGATGTCCGCACCAACTCCAGCCCCTGCATAGGAAGCTGTGTTGAGTGCAACAAATGAGCCAATACAAAGAAAGCCTAAAGAGACAAAAGCTTTCTTATTGATTTTGAACATGATTTTTATTTCTAGTTCTAATCGCTAACTTATCTAGGTATTTGACTATGTCTAGCTTTCTTAGGAATTGTAAGTAGAATTAAGCCTATTTTCGTCTACAAAGTCTTTACAGTAGCTTTTTGTGTCATTCCTGCTAATCACTTTTTAAACCAGATTTTAGAGAACAATAGCAATTTTAAAAATGAGTTTAGTGATCCATGCGATGGTTAGAAAAATAATAACTACTTATTTGATTAGAGTGTTTTAGCAATTTTTCTTCTTTTGGATATTAGGAATGCATGGCATTATATTTTTTCTCAGGCATTAAGACTTGAGTCTTCTTGATTTATGTGTTGTTATCAGTGAAAGTTTTGGCTTTATTAAATGGCATCTTCTTGTTCATTCAGAATCACTAGAACTGCTGAAGATCTTGCACAGACATTGACAGCTATTTCGCAACGTCTCGTGAAATTGGAGCAGCGCTTAGAAGCTCTTGAACTTCAGTCCACCCAAACTAGGGGAGAGCAACAATCAGATGAAGAAATCGTTATGCTTGATGGAGTCGATCAATTGTTAGAAGAATGCAAAGGGCTGTTAAATACATCTGCTCCTGAAGGATCTATTGAAGAACAATCAGATCAATATTGGGAAGAACATAGGGAAAATCAAGATAATATTGCTGCCTAGCTATCTTCTAGACGATCAATTACAAATGAAGAAGAGGTTTAATTTTTTGATCTCAATTTCTAGTATTGGGTTTGAAAAGTTAGAGTTTTTGAGATGAATTCTAATAATTAGATAAAATATCTTTATCAATTTAGCTCAGGAAATATTTTTATTGAGAATATATAGATACTTTTATTTTGAATAAATAGTTTA
>MDSZ01224635.1_pt1 | contig 11183 bp, 3 predicted proteins | sample 811201 | NCBI WGS metagenome assembly MDSZ01 (sample SAMN05326647, study PRJNA326480) | marine metagenome | isolation source: seawater | place: Indian Ocean: North | collected 2010 | reverse complement strand
TCAGGTTCTTATTCAACAAGCTCAAATGCCTACTGGTGAAATATCGCAGTTTCTGGTTGTCTCTGAGCTTGATCGCAGGCAAAAGATGCGTAAAAGCTTTGCAGAACGTGTGCCAGAAGAAACAGTGGCTGAACGGGTTGTCTCTGAGGGTATAGCAGCTATGAACCCTAATCCTGACCCGTTAATGACAATGGCTATGGGCGCACAGCCACCTATGGGTCAACCGCCTATGGGTCAGCCACCTATGGGACAACCTCCCATGATGCCGCCTCAATCACCTATGGCGGGACAGCCTCCACAAGATCCTATGATGGGTCAGCAAATGCCGCCGCCTGTACAGATGTTTGGGGGCGGGGGCGCTCCATATAGGTATGTTACTGGGCCTAGAACGGATGATAACCAACCAGCCCTTTTAGATTTTAAAGCTAAAAGGCGAAAAGCTTTTTTAGAAATGCTTGAAAAAAGAGCTATGGGCCAACCTGTTGGAAATTTAAGTGCTTTTCGAGCTTACTCTGAGGAGTTTCCAGAACTTTTTTCTGAAGCTCAAGAAAATCTATCATTAGTAAACAAGAATGTAGGAGTCTTGACTAAAGCCCTTTCGCCCGGAGGACTAGAAAGTGTAATTAAAGACCCAGCAGAATACCAAATGAGTCCGGTAGACAGAACATTTGACATTTTTAGTCTTGCTAAAAAACAAGAAGAAATAGCTAGTGCTAATACACCTGCCGCTGTTAAAGCTGACGTAAAGACTGGATTAGAAAAAAACCCTCAAGGGCTTACTGATAAAAACTTTATTGACCCTGCCTCAGCACCAAGTGCCGGAGGAGAAAACAAGTTTATGCTAGACGGAATGAATTTTACTCCCGGCACCCTTGATCTTTCTCAGCTAGAAAGTGTAATGAGAGCAGACCCAATAGACTACAAAAGTTTGGGTGTAAATTACGAAGGACTTCTTGCCGCAGAAGAAGCAAGGTCTAAGAAAGCCGCAGAGGAGTTGAGGGCAGACGCTCAAGCTAATGCCTTGATACAGCTTGGGGCTGGTATTGCTGCTGGTAAATTACCAGAAGCAATTTCTAAAGCTGGAACAGCGGCTATGGCAAGTAAGAAAGAAGCTAGGGCTGAAGAAAAAGGACTCAGTGATCTTAGAAGACAAATTGGTCTTGCTGAAAGAACACAAGAGTCTGCTTTGGCAATTAAAGGAGCAGAGGCTGAACGACAGCGAGATATTGACCTTGCCAAATTTAGTGTAGACGCACAGAGAGAGGTTCTGAAGCGAGATAAAGATGTTTATTCAGCTTGGATTCAAATGCAAACTTTATTGCAGAAACGGGCAGAAGCTCCTACAGGCGAGGAAAGAGAAGCAGATTTGGCGTATAAAAATGCTAGAACTAACTACATGAATGCTCTTGCAGATAGCAGTGTAATGAACAGCCTTTATACAGATACTGCATTAGACCAATATGTTGCCCAAGAATTAGCAAACTCAGACAGAATTGAAGAGTTAAGCTTTTTAAGAGGCCAATCCAAAGCGGAGCAAAGAAAATGGGCAAGACAAGAAATGATACAGAAAGGGGGTATCGCTCCTGCTGGTTTTTCTGACAACATGGTTGGGGGAGCCGACTCGTCAATCGCTGGTTTTAACACTATTGGGTTAGTGAGCAATTAAGTAAATGCCTTTATACGAAGTACAAGACCCTTTAGGCAGGATTCTTCAAGTTGAGGGCGAATCGCCTCCAAACCCTTATCAGGTCAAAGCCTTGTTTGAGCGTTATGACGCTGAAGAAGAAGAGCGTTTTGCGGAAGAAAGAACTTTTGGAGGTCAAATTGCTGAGACACTCAAGGCTATACCTCGCGGATTCGCAGGATCATTCCTTACAGCGGGAGAAGGTCTTGCTGAGTTAGCAGATGCTGGCACCAATCTCGTTGGCCTTGACGATGCCATAGATAGTGGCGATGAAAATGAACTAGTCAGGCTCTCCAGAGATGGCAGGGCAGCATTGCAAGAAGCAATGGGCGCTGATGAAGCGTATAGAGACACATGGGCTACCAAGTTTGGTGAGGGTCTTGGCTCCTTTGCAAGCTTCTTTACGCCAGCAGCGGCTCTTAAAATTGCTGGAGCCACAGGCAAGATTGCTGGATTTAGCCAAGCGGCTGGTACTGGATCTTTAGCTGTTGGTGTTGGTGCTGGTGAGCAAGCCCAGAGGATGCAAGCTGCAAGACAGCAGGGTATAGATGTCTCTGAAGACGATGAAGATCTAGCGATACTGGGCGGCTCAGTAATTGGCTTGTCAGAACTGCTTCCTGTTAACAGGTTATTAAGAAGAATATCCGCAGACGTAGACCCTGCAACCAAAATCAAGATAAGAGAAAGGCTGACTGGCGCATTAGCCACTGGTACAGCGGAAGGTGTTCAGGAAGCTGTTGCTTCTGTGCTTCAAGATGCTGTAGAAAGAGGCGTTTATAATGAAGACCTGCCTGTTACTGGCGGCGATTCCTTGTTTGAAGAGTTTACAATAGGCGGTGCTGTTGGTGCGTTTGCTGATTTAGCTCTTAACGGGGCTGCTGGCAGACGAAGACAAATGGCCGCTGAAGCTCAAACAGAGTCTCAGGCAGATGAGAGAGAAGCATTAGAGAATGCTAGACAGGATCTATCTGCAAGAGTTTCTGCCGCAATGGCTGCGGAAGCTGATACTGAGATCCCAGCACCCATACCCACCACCATAGATCCCGCCGAAATAGATCGTCCAAGCCCCACTCAAATACAAAGCGCGGTAGGCACAAGGCTGCTGACACCGGGAAGATATCTAAGTGTTAGAGGGCCAGATGGAGATTTCTTTCAGGCAGAAGAAAAAGTTTCTTTTAAGAAAGATAGAAGAAACCCAGATAGAAAGATAGAAGAGCGTTACGTTAGGAAAGTAAACGACGATGGCTCATTTTCTACGATCACTATATCCAGAGATGGTCAGGCAATTCCCGGCATTGAAGTTGAAGAAATATCTGCTGCTCCAGAAACAGTCCGATCTAAAAGAAAAGATGACCCATTACTTCAGTACGCCAGACATGTTCGTAGATTGCTTGGTGATGACCTGTTAAAAGCAGGCAGCTTTACCTTTACGGAGGAGAGGTCTGCTGATGGCGCTCCTGTTTTTAGAGCAGTTGATTCTATGGGCCAGCGTTATGGCAAAGCGTTTGAGACAAAAGAAGAAGCTGCAACATTTGCTGGTAACTTAAACAGCCAGTTAATTGAAGCTAATGTTTCAAAGTCCATAGAAGATTCCATAGATGCTTCTGGCGTAGATGTAACATCTCTTGACCAAAAAGAAGCTATGTTTATGTATGGGTACAGGATCTTGCACCCAGACCAGAACCTAATTACCTCCGCAGAGTTAGATCAAGCTGGAGAAACGACTGTCGCCACAGGCTTTCAGGAAATGGCTATTCCTAACAGCGAGTTAGGCAATTACGCTCCTGCAAAGTTAACAATGTCTCAGAGAATAAATAGAAAGAGGTTGGCTCAAGGTAAGCCCACTACCAACATGTTTACCCTTCAAGAAGCTAAAGCTGTTCTTAGGGGCAAGTTTGGTAATTTAAGAACGGGTGAATTAGAAACTGAAACCTACGCTGCTAAAAAAGGCCCAGACGGCAATCCTGTTGTTGTTTCTTCTACAGGGGAGGTTATCACCGGACATTCAACAGGCTTAAAAAAGAAAGGCAAAGATCAGTATGAAGTTAAGCCTTTCGTTAACATGTTTGACGCATCGTTGTATGCAAAGAAAAGAAACTCCGACAGAGCTTTAACTAGCATTGACGAGTCAGTGTTTGCAAATAAAAGAATACGCGAGAGAGAACTTCGCCGTTTGCTCAAAGCTAAAAATATATCTACCAAGATAGATTCCCCTGCGTTTAAGACGATGGTAGAAGCGTTTACAGGTGCAAAGGCTGCTGGCCCTAAAAAATTAAAAACTCTTTCTAATGCAGAGATGAAGATTCTTTATCAGAAGATACGATCTTTGCCTGAGTTTACGGAACCTACAGAGCTAGTTAACTTTAAGCTTGAGCGGATGAAGCCTATTGATTATAAGCTAGAGCCTCAAGCTAAAACCTCTCCAGTTGCTTTTGCAGAGCCAGTGCCAGAAACCTTGGCTTTAGCAGATCCTGCCGCACAGCCCATCGAAGGATTAGATCAAATCCAGTCAAAGCTTGATGAGGCAATGAAAAGCGTTGGCCTTTCTGACATCAAGGCAAACATCAATCATAGTCTTAGAAATGTTCTCCGTGACGCTGACGGCAATCTTGTTTTCGGTATCAGGCAGAGAAAAGAAGGGGATCAGGATGTAAGGGAGTTTGGCTGGCAGGGTTCTGGAATAGTTGTAGAAACAAGCCCGGACGCTGGTGTTCAGGCCATGTATTCCAACGCTGCTAACGAAATCTTTTTAGGCATGGATAGGCTGGACACTAGCAAGCCTATAGATCAACAGATTAATGAAGCCTTAGAGCTTCTTTCCCATGAGCAAGTACATGCCATGAGAACAATGAACCTGTTTACTGACAAGGAGTGGCAAACTTTAAGCAAAGCTGCCGCTAATAGAAAGTCAAAAACAGAACCAGACAAGACTTTTCTTGAGATTGCCGAGAGAGAATATGCAGGCGAACCTGATGAGGTAATCATAGAAGAGGCTGTAGCTGAGTTAGTCAGGGTTTCTCGCAAAGACCCTGCGGTTGTCACTGGCAAACCAAAAAGCCTAATCAAAAAGATATACAACTTCTTTGCAGATCTAATTGGTTTTAGAGACAGCACAGGCTTTGAGTCTTTCCAAGACCTGATTACAGACATCGAGACTGGGGTTGTTGGTGCCAGAGAAAGAGGTGGCAGGATTCCCGTTGAGGCTAGAAGAAGAGCGGAAGAGGTTGCCGAACAGACAAGAACGCCAGACTTTATTGACCCAGAGCTAGATTTAGACGATCCTAATTCTGAAGTTGAAATAATTTCTTCTCTTAATGACCGGATGAGCAGAAGGTCTCCCATTAAAGCTAAAACTCCCAAGAAAACAGTTAAGGCTTATAAGCTTTTTAGAATTGAAGATAATGATAAGTCTAATCTTTTTCCTTTATTTGTTGATGCAGATACTCCAGTAGAAACTGGTGTTTGGGTAAAAGCTAAAGCTGGGGAGATAAACAAAGAAACTGGAAAAGTAAAATCTAAGCTAGGAGATCTTGCCTACAGGCCGGGGTGGCATTCTGGAGATACCCCATCCGCAAAACACATTGGCGGCATAAGCGATAATAGATACAAAGGAAAAAAACCAGATTATAGAAAAGCAAATCAAGTTTGGGCAGAAGTTGAAGTTCCTGCTGATTTTGATTGGCAATCCGTTGCTAATAGCAGAGCAAGTATCGTTAAGTCTGGGCCTAGAAAAGGTCTTTTAAATGTTAAGCAAGCTCATATAACTGATCAAGTTCCTGAAGAAGGTCACTACAGATACAAAACAAATCCAAATATGAAGGGGAACTGGATTATTAGCGGATCAATGAAAGTTAATAAACTTCTTACTCCAGCACAATACAAAAAGATTTTAGAAAAAGCTCGCGAACTCGACCTTCCAACTTTACCTGAAGTAATTGACCAAAAAGGGTTGTCTTTTGATCAGCTTAGAGCAACAGCGAAAGAAGAGTTAAGAGAATATTATCCTAAAAAATTTAAAGAGCTTACCGCTTCCGCAAGAAATATATCTGGGGCGCTTGAAGACAGATACGCTAGAAGAAGAAGCTCTACTCCCGTAGAGAGTGCTGTTGACTTGGCAAAGACAAAGTACGCCGACTACAACTCCGCTGTTGAGGAAGAGTTTTTTGGCAAATTCTGGCCGCAAATGATGGCAGAAATAAAAGGCACTGTTACCGTAGACAAGGTACGCACTGCCGCTAAAAGAGCCGTTCAAGATATTAACGAGTTTGTTTCCAGAAACCCAAAGTACAAAGATTACTATGACAGCGATCAAGCAGCGGTCTTGGAGTCCTTGTCTGCTGAGTTTGACAATATTACAAGCGATGATCTTTTGTTCTATCAGCTTGCCAACGGTCTTAGTTCTCCAGCTACATCTTTGCCTGCAAATGTTGGGGATGCCCTTAATTTCCTCGCGCTATACAAACAAGATGGCAACCTTGATGCTATTCAAATGGGTCTTAGCGCAAAAAATAATCCTGTAATTAAAAAAGCACCTTTCAAGGTTTCTGGAACAACTGGGTCAGGCAAAGCCCGGTCAATGAAAGTTATTGACAGGTTAATAAAAGAAAACAACAACAGCCCAACTCCTGTGGCCGATGCTGTTGATTATTTACAGGAAGGTGTAAGCGCAAAAGAGCTTCAAGCTTTTAACAAACAGATGGGCTACAAGAGCGCAGTTCCTAACATGAAGGCTATCAGGTCTTTGGTCAAGCAGGCTACAGGTCAAGATGAAAAAATACCAAGGATGTTTATCTTTGGGAAAAAGGTTGGTGCGTACACCCTTAACCTGACTGGCGAAACAAACTACACAACCATAGATGTGTGGGAATCACGTTTTATTAGAAGCTATTTTGACGGGTTGTTTGCAAAGAATTTTGGTCTACCTGTCACAGTAGACGAAGATATGCTTTTCCAAGACTTCTCAAAAGAGTTTAAAAAAGAGTATGAGAAGTTCACTGATTCAAGTGTAGATGCTTCAGCTTTACAAGCTATGAGATGGTTCTATATAATCAATGCGGCAAAAGAGTCTGGATACAGAGGAGCAAGCACCAATGAAACAATCTCAGAACTCACAGAAAAGTATATCCAAAAAAGAAGATCTGGAGAGGGCCGCGATGGTCGCGGGAGAAAGAGCGATGCAAAAATTGCTCAAGAAATACAGCAGGAAACAACCCTCCTCCCAGAAAGATATTCCAGATCAACGAATATAATAGACTATATAAAGGAAAATCCTGACGGTTTTACGGTAGATCCTGTAACGCTTGAAACTCCATCAGGTGTTGCTGTTGCGCCAGTTAAAGCTCTTGAGGTTAAATTTGCGCCAGAGGACGTTACTGAAGATCTTATTGACCAGACTGTTGATAATTACAAATTACTTGCTGACGAACTAGATAGGGATGTATATATTGGTGGCTGGTTCAATAACGATGATGGTTTATTCTACCTTGATGCGTCAATTACAACCGAATCCAAGGAAGAAGCTCTTTATATCGCAGACGCTGGCAACCAAGAAGCAGTCTTTGACTTAAACACATTTGAGGAAACAAGGACAGATGAAGGAATTAGATATCTCAAAGAAACAGGAGCTTATGACAGTCAAGCCGCAGATGCCGCGAGAAGAGATAAAGAAAAACTTGACCGCTTATTTGCAAAAGCAGGGGATAGAGATCAAGCCGAAGAAGTAAGGCAAAGAGCAGACGGTACAACTGTTGGTGGTGACCCTAGCATACAAAAGACCACCAGAGATAAGGGTGCTGTACGCAAAGTTGTAGAAGAAAACGAAAAAGCCGCAGTAGATACCCCTGCAACCTTTGTTCCAGAGTTTAACTACAGGGCAGACCCAGAGGCGCAATATGTTGCCAAGAATCCAGAAGAAGGACTACCTCCAAACCCCAACCTTTTAGACAGGTATTCTAGAAAGAATTCTCCAGAGCTTAGTCAGGAAGCAAAAGAGGTTGTTAATCGGATAGCCCCAGAAGCACCGCCTGATAAAACGCCGGGACAAACCTATCTTGAAAATACCGACATGGGTAACTTTGAGTATTGGGTTACCAAAGCTAGACAATCTGCTATTAACAAGTGGGCAAGGCTTGAGCAGATTGCAAGACTCCCACAGTTCAAAGAAAACTTGGCAGATACTAGTGCTATGGCTGCTGCTCTTTTCTCTGACAGGTCAATGGGAATAGTTGGATCTGCGTTGAAGTCTGGTGTTGCTGTTTATAGGGATGGCGTAGTTAAGGTTGAAGATTTCTTCCACACAAACAAGAGAGGGGAAAGAAAACAATACCGTGGTTTGGTAGATGTTATGGCACCTCTGTTCCAGAACAGTTACGGGGTTTCTCTGGAGGAGCTTGCTCAGGCTTACGCCGTAGCAAGAAGAGCAGAGGGTATGCGGCAGAGAGGCTTACCTACCCCGGCCAAGGCTGGCGATTTAGCTCTAATAGAAGCAGAGATAGCCAAGTATGTTAATGAAAACGGAGACTCTATTATTGAGGAGTGGTATGACACTTGGCAGGCGTACAACAATAAAACTGTAGAGTTTATGAAAGCTACAGGTCTTGTTGACGATGCTCTGGCCCAGAAGTGGCTTGAAATGTCAGACTACATACCGTTTTACCGACAGGGCGAGGCACCAGAAGGCGAGATAGTCAATCTGGGCAAAGATGTTCCTGCTATGTTCAAGTCTGGGATGACCACAGCATTCTCTTTCAAAAAATTAAGAGGTAGCGAGAAAGGGGTTAACATCCCGATGCTTGATGCCATTACTAGAAACCTGTCAATGGCAATAGATGCTGGCATGAAGAACGTAGCCCAGCAAAGAATAGTTAGAGACATGGTAAGTATTGGGATGGCATCTAAAGCTACTCCTGCTCAAACAAAAAATAAAACTCAGAATTTTGTGGTTAGTTTTAGAGTTAATGGTGAAGAACAAAACTACAAAGTTGACGATCCTCTTCTTTACGAATCTTTGCAACCTGTAGAATCAGGCGGCTTGGCAACCTCTATTGTTGCTCCCTTCAGTAAGCTGCTGAGGGAAATGATCACAAGAGATCCCGGCTTCATGCTTGCCAACATGATGAGGGACACGCTTTCTGCTTACACCACATCTGGTTCTGACTTTATCCCAGTGGTTGATACTGTCAAAAACATAGGTCAGGGCATAGAGGAGCTTGAAAGGTTTGGTGTTGTTGGTGGTTATGATTTTGGTAGCGATCCAGAAGATATCGTCAAAGCCTTTGCTGATTACTCTAAAGAAAGAGGCATAAACGTAGAAGGCGGCAAGACTGGTCTGAATATGTTTATGAAGTTGTGGAATGCAGCCGGGAGAGCTACCACTGCATCTGACGCAGCAACAAGAAGGGCTGTATACAACGATGTGCTGGCTAGAACTGGCAATGAAGCTGAAGCTGCCTTCCAAGCACTAGAAGTTATTAACTTCTCTAGAAGAGGCAGAAGCCCTCTGGTTAGATTTCTTACAGCAGGTATCCCCTTCCTGAATGCCAGAGTTCAGGGTCTTGATGTCCTTTACCGTGGCTTTATGGGCTATAACCCAGCCAATAGAGAAAAAACAAGGTCTCAGGCAGTTAAGACAGCTTTGGCTAGAGGCGGTCTTATCACTGCATCGACTATGGCTTACTGGTTGCTTGTATCTGACGATGACCAGTACAAAGATACCCCTGATGAGCAGAAGGATCTTAACTGGCTAATACCTACGTCATTTGGTGTACCGATCAGAATACCTGTGCCTTTTGAGGTTGGATTTATTTTTAAAACAATACCTGAAAGGATATTAGATACTTATCCGGTTGCTGAAGTATTTGGAAAGCCGGGAGCAACGTCTAGCAGAGAGTTAACAGATTCTGTGTTTAGAGGACTTGGCTCTACCTTTGAGCTTAACCCGTTTGGATTGCAGATTATTGCACCTATGGCAGAGGCCGCATTTAACTATAACTTCTTTACTGGCAGAGAGATTGTTCCTCTTTACGCCTCTAAAAAGCCAATGCAGGGTTTAGTTGCCAGAGAGTCCAACATGGAGATATCTAAGTTTCTTGGCGAGTCATTTAATATTAGCCCAATGAAAATAGATCATGTTTTATATGGCTACACGGGTACTATTGGCGGGTACATGTTAGACGCTATCGACCAATACGTGGCCAAGAACCCTGTCTTTACAGGTGACAAGGCAACAGCAGCACCTTCTAAATCAATAACTGAATTGCCGTTGATGAAAAGGTTCTTTGTTAACGAGTTCTCCAGCGACAACCGTGCTGATTTTTACAGATTACACAATGCCGTTAACGGTGTTTCTCAGGCAATTAATAATTTGATTGAAGATGAAAGAATAGAAGAGGCTCAGGCTTTGATGAAGTCACAAGGGCATCTGCTTGAGATGAAAAGTAATGTCAATTATATCTCCGATAGGTTGTCTAATTTAAGGAAGCTTAGGGCGCAGATAGAACGCTCTGATGCAGAGGCTGAAGTTAAGAGGGAGATACTGTTGCAAATTAACGAGGACATGGAACAATTGACAGCTATTGTACCCAAGCTTAAAAAATATGCTGATCTTCCAGCTTTTCCTCGACTTCAGTTAATAGGTATATAAATGCCATACAAAAACAAACCGCGCCCTTACAAGAAAGAGTACAGGCAGCAGAAAGCTAGAGGCGAACACGCTGACCGAATGGAAAGGCAACGAGCCAGACGCAAGATAGATAAAGAAGGTGTGGACAAGAACAAGAACGGTAAAGCTGACAAAAGAGAAGGCAAAGACGTTAGCCACAAGAAAGCTTTAAGCAAGGGTGGCAGTAACAAAGATGGTGTTCGCATAGAAAGCAAAGCGAAAAACCGCAGCAGAAACTACAAGAAAAAGAAAAAGGTTGTTGCAAGAAAGAAGAAATAGTGTATTATTGTTTTTGAGAACGCGGATTTATCACTTCTGTGTTAAGTTCGATAAAAAGCCCCAGCATCCTCCAGTGTTGGGGTTTTTTTATGGGTACAAAATAATAAAGCTGGCAACTAGTGAGCCTTGGTAGACCTTGGTAACCCGTAATATGGCGGATGCAGGATTCCTGTCAATAATATTTACTCGTCAACAGTATCAAGCAAGCCGGGAAGCACCCCGGCCAGCCCCCATTTATTATTTACGAGTTATTATTAAGTTAATTTAGGGTGTAACGGGTTTTAACCCTTGACTTTTGGGAACCAGAAATGGCTTGAATTGAGGTTGGTCTGTGATAATCTTGAATTGTCGGCGGGTACTCCATGAAGCACACTAGTCGATATCTCCTTTTGTTTTAGTCTAATGCCCCTCTTCGGAGGGGCTAACCTCTTCTCAGGATTCTCTTCAAGGATCATTACTCTCTGATCATCCCTGTAAACGATAGTGTAATATTCAGGGTATCCGCTCATTCTCTACTTCCTCTATTAACCTTTCTAAAAACCACTTAGCTTTAAACAAATC
>MDSZ01144816.1_pt1 | contig 11183 bp, 18 predicted proteins | sample 811201 | NCBI WGS metagenome assembly MDSZ01 (sample SAMN05326647, study PRJNA326480) | marine metagenome | isolation source: seawater | place: Indian Ocean: North | collected 2010 | reverse complement strand
GGTTCTAACTCACCACTTCTCTTAACTATTCTAGTTTCTATCTCACCCACTAACTTTACTCCAATCACTCAAGGTCATTTTTGCTGATAACCCTGAAAACTTATTACTATTAATTATTTCTTCTATGTAATTACTTGAATACCCATTTAAAATCATATCATTTATGTCTTTGTGTTTTATATGTTTCGGCCAAAAACAAACTGTAAATCCATCATCAATAATTTGACTCATTTTTTTTACTAATTCATTATTTCTACGCTCATTATCGAATACTACCACAGCTTGTTCTGTTGGTACATACGATTTTAATTTTGAGAAATCACTTCCTGCAACTGCAATTGCATTTGGGAGAAACAAGCTGTCAATGGGTCCTTCTGTAACATAAACTTTTTTATTGTAATCGACTGTTCGTAAGCCATAGATGAGAGATTCCGTTTCATCAAATTTTAGTGTTAGATATCTAAGTTTGTTATTGTTAAGAGCCCTACCTGAAACTCCAATTAGTTTTCCCTGCCTAGAATAGAAAGGTAAAATCAGTCTTGGGTCATTTCCAAATACTCTATCTTTATACTTATAATCCAAAGAATCTAGAGATTGACTATTTTCAATATAGTATAATTCATCCCATCTGTCTTTTGGAATTTGTCTATGATTGAGATAATCTCTTGCTTGTTGTGAGTCAACAGCTGATACACAACCAACTTTTTTAAGTGGGTCGTCTTTAAATATTTTTGTTGACTTTGGTGTTTTTACTATTTCTGTAAATGTAGGTTCTTTTTTATAAAACTTTTCTACAGCATACTGTTTCCAGAGAGAATTATCTTGTTCTTTAAGAAATTTACCAAACGATTTTGATTCACCACAATTATGACATTTGTATATAAATGTCTCTTTCATTTTAAAATGATATCCTCTTGCTTTGTGAGGATTCTTTTCTGAATCACCACAATAAGGACATGAATGATTTAATAGTTCTTCATTCTTCCACTTACTATTGCGAAAGCGAGAACTAACTAATCGTAAATATTTTTTATCAACCCAAAACATAATGTATACTACTATTATACTAGCATACTCTATTTTGTCAAGCTTATTGTTTGAGTTTTACTTCTGCTCCGACTGCAGGTTTATCATTGATTGTCACATTACGATAATAAACAACAACTTCTTGAACTTCTCTTATGTATCTTCTTAGTTCTTGCATATTACCACTCATAATTTCATAATCACCAACTGATATAGCCATAAAAACTATATCTCCATTATTATCTTTTTCGTTTTGTTCTAAAAATCTATCTAGATATGAATAACCTTCTGGCCAATCATTTTCTTTACCATATTTACATACTCTTACAGGTTTACCATTCTCTTTTAACAAACCATCTGGATGGTCCATTTTAGGTCTTTTACCTTCTTCATCTTTTACACACGGATTAACTATTGGTGCTGTAGAAACTACATGCCATCTAACATCTTCTAAATCTATACCTCTTGGCATAGCTGGTTGAATAATTTGTATATCAATAGGTTTAGAACTAACTGCTATTTGTTTAGTTCCAAATGTAGAACAACCACTAATTATTAGGGTTAATATCGCTGGTAATATCGTCCAGCGAGTCAAGTTCTCTGCTATCTTTTTCGATTGTGTCAAAAACATCTTTAGTTCCTCTATTCACTTTTTCTTCTAATTGACCTGGTTTTGCTATTGCTATTTTATTCAAGTCATGTCTTTTAAATATATCCATATATCTTGCTGCTTCAGCTTCTATTTGTGCGTTCTTTGACATAAGTTGATTAAGACTTTCACCTTGTTTTTCATAAGATTCTTTAATCACTTCTAACGCTTCTTCTTGTTGTTGAATAGCAACTTCTAGTTGCATGTTATTCATAGTCAATGTTTGATTTTCTGAATATAACCACCAACAACCTATTCCTAAGATTGCAATTATTGCTATAAAAAATTGATTCATGAATTATCCTCAATATATTTTTTCAAATCACCTACAGTATGAAGTGATTCAACATCTTCATCAGGTATTTCAATTTCATATTCTTTTTCAATACCCATTATAACTTCTACTATATTTAGTGAGTCTGCACCTAAATCATTTACAAAGTTTGATTCATCTTTGATTGATTCTTTTTCTATGTTTAAATTATCTGCTATTATTTGTTCTACAAACCATGACATTATGAAAATCTCCTCTGTATATATTTAAATATTCCGTATATTGTTAGTCCATAGAATGCTAATACAGTCATTGGTAATGCTATGTATGCTAGTTCCCAAGGACTTAAAAATAATATTTGCCATGTGAAATCTGCTACTGCTTGTGCATCACTTGCTGGTTCAACAACAGTCATATTTGCTTCATCTATGATTTCTAATTCATATTCAGTAATAAAATTTACCCATTCATCTTCGGTAAAACAAATTAATTCTTCTGGACACTCAATCATAATACTTTACTTCACCTTCTATTGTTTCTGTCATATAATCCATTGGTGTTGATGTTTTTAATTCTACTAGTGTACCTTGATAAGTTTTAAATCTCATGTGTTTTGGTGCACATTTGTAAAATTTTCTTACTGTAAAACTTTTTACTAAAGTTTCAACTACTTTACCTTCTATATCATATTTTGTGTGTGTGACATGAAGATATTTATGGTCTTCAAAAAAACTCATAAATTTTAAATACAACCATTCAAAAAAGTCTTTAACTTTTTTAAAGAAATTAGACATTATGACCACCTTTTTTATTATAATCAATTATATCTTTTATTCTTTTTAAAATTTTCTTTTTCTTACGAACTATGACTGTAGAAGAATCATCACCTGTGCCAGCAATATGAGCACCTGTTGTAGTTCCCATATCTTCTTCTACTGACTTCATAAATTCTTGTACATCACCAGCTACAAGTGTAGATAATTGATTAACTACAGCATATATTGATGATGGTGGTAATGTTAATAATACTTGAATTTGTTTTTTAGTCAGACCTTTAATTTGACGAATTGCTTTTTTAATATCTTTTCCTTGATAAAGATTTTCTCTAAGTCTTGGTTCTTTTCTATTATAATTTTTAGATACTACTGAAAGATTAGATTTATTATTATTCATAGGATTACCGTCTTTATGGTGAACATCTTTATCTGAAGGTGCTTTAACTAACCTTCGAGCTGCGTTTCGTGCAGCTCTTCTCAACTTTTGTTCTGGTTTAGAATGATAATTCTTGTATTCTTTCTTATAATTTCTCATAGACATTTTCGGGTGATGATACATCATAAGGGTCTTCCGTATGATTATCACACTTACCTTCTTCGGCAAACATTTGTTCTACTATACCATTATTTATAACAGCAGCGTATCTCCAACTTCTTGTACCAAATCCCAAATTGTCTTTTTTACATAACATACCAAGTCTTTCTGTAAGAACACCTGACCCATCAGCTAACCAACGAACATTCTTAATATTTTGGTCTTGAAACCATTTTGACATAACAAAAGCATCATTTACTGATACACATATTATTTCAAATATACCTTTCTCTTGAAATTTTTCATACATTTCTTCAAAACCTGGTAATTGTTTTGTTGAACAAGTTGGTGTGAATGCACCTGGTAGACCAAATAGAATAACTTTCTTTCCAGCAAAGTATTCTGTAGTGTTTACATCATCAAATGGTGCTTGTTTTAGTGTTAAATTATTGATATCCATAATATACTCCTTTTCTATCTCAAATCATGACCTGAACAAATCATCATTTGGTTTTTATCAATGTTATACATACGAAATAAAGGTACACCATACACTTTTCCTACAGGCTTTGCACCTGAATGAATCAATGTATCACCTCTTTCGCCTTCTACTTCTTCATCTATAATCATACTTCTTTTTAGATGAAATGTTTTTTCAGTTTCTAACTTTTTAATTGGTGAAAATTCTTCTAATAGATTTTCTGGTATATAATCACCTTCTTTTAGATACTTGAAAACTTCTTTATCTAGTTGTGTACCAGATAAATTACAATGTTCTTTAATTAAAAATAGTGCTGCAGCATACGATGCAAGTCTAGTCTTACCTAATGGTAATACTTCTATTAGTCTTTTTAGATTGAATACTAACCGGTGTAAAAAAGTATATGCTTTTTTCTTTTCAGTAGTATTGATTTTGACAGTCTTATCTCTTTTACCATTTTTGTCAATGATACCAAATTTATAAGCTTCGTGGTCTTCCCATTTGGTTGTTAAGAGTTTAAGAACTCTAAATGTGATAACTGTATCTATAGCTCTACTTGCCATTTATATTTCTCTCATTCGTTTTGTGACTTCTTCATCTAGTGGAATTTCTGTTTTCCATTCTTCATCAACATATCCTAAGTACAAAAGACAAGTTTTCAATGTAGGCCAAAATTCTTTCTCAAGTTTGAACTCAAGCATTCTAAGTGTATTGTCCACACCAAATAAATTACATAATACGATTATGTGATTGAGTATTAATCTTTCTCTTAACTCACCTGTCTTATGATATCTTTTTAGTAATCTTTTTAGATATCTAAATCTTCTAATGTCTTCATAAAATTCTTCTGTAGAAGTACATTGTGGATTATCATAATGTCTGATTGCAAAAAGAGTAAAATTTTCCTCGTTGAGTTCTTCAAATATATCCATCATGTAAGTATATAGTACTTACAAAAACTAGTTCAATTTAGCTGATATCTTATATCCACCATTTCCACTTGTTTCGTATGATACACTCATAGTCAAGTCTTCTGGTATTACAGGTTCTAAAATGTGAGTTTCTGCTGGGTCAAATTTTTCACCAAATTGATGAACATTCATTGTTATATTACCTGAACTACCAAATTCTTGTTCTGACATAGTGAATGTAAGACCTAGTTGTTGAATTTTACCTGCTAATTGTGTTAGTGCTGCTTCAACACTCATATATTCCATACTAGAACATCCTTCTAACCATGTATTGACTCTGACTTTTACATCTTCTTGGTCAAGTCTATGGAAATCAGGCGGGACATCTGAAGTTATCCCGCCGGAATGATGATATTCTTTTATATAACTTTTAAAAGATTTCATAATATTATCCTAATTAAGCTGTTACTGTTATTGTGCCAGCTGCTGTTCCGATAGCTGAACTATTTGTAATAGTTGCGTTATCAGAGGTTCCTGCATCTTTAACTGTACCACCATTTAATGACATTGCATTAGTTCCGATTGATAAAACATCATCAGCATCTGTAGCTGCGTTTCCAGCTGCAATTGTTAATGAGAATACCAATTCGTTAGTGCCTGTCCCACTAGCGTATGATAATGTGTGATTTGAATTAGTATCATTTACTACTGTTAGTTGTGGTGTACCTGAAACATCTACAGGTTCGTTAAATCTAACTCTAACTTGTAAAGTTCCACCATCTGATTTATCAAATGCTGTTGTGATAAATTCAATTTCAGTAATGTCTGCTGCACCTAATGATGTTGCTAATGAACCAATTGCCACTAAAATCTCGGGAGACGCACTTGTATTGTCATTCCCGGACATAGTAGAACCTGCTTCAACTACCCAACCACTGGCATTTGCAAATACTTCTTTTTTTCTTGCAGTAGTCAAATGTTTTGGTTTTGACTCGTCTGCATCTGTTGCTCCCCATAATGGCATTTTCTTATTCTCCTAATTTTAAAAAAATTAATTCTATATGTATTTATACATTTAGAATCTTTAAAAATTTTAGAAAAGACCTTTTATCCTTTTGCATTGACTTCTGAACTTGAAGTCTTTGTTGAGGTTTTACCTTTTCTAAATTTTTGATGATATTTTCAGCGTCTCTTTTTGATATTTTAACTTTACTTTTATCATCTAGTTTTATTTCACTGCCTCCACTTAAGTCTGCAGCTCCTTTAATCTGAACGAATACATTTCGGTCAGCTTTACCTTGTTCACCTTTGTTCCCTTTGTTATTAAAGAAATCAATAGCTGCTCTGGTAATCAGCTCGTCTTTAGCATCTTTGTACTTACCACCCAATTTTTGAGCTAGTTTATCAATCATGCTAAGTAATTCTCTTTCAGATTTAGCTTTTTGAACTAAACCATATAAGAGATTATTACCTGCTTGTGTAGGCATCCCCATATCTGGTGCTCTCCTACCTTCGGTAATCATTTGAAAGTCGCTACTTTATGTCTCTTAAGTAATGCTTTATACTTTGCACTTGCTGCTTTGAATAAAGCACCTCTTCTTTCATATTCTTTTCTTTGTGAGCTTCCTTCTTTACCCATAGGGACAAACACTCCGTCCCATGTTCTATCGTATTCTTTTTTAGCATTCATGATTTCTTTTTGAATCTTATCAGGAAGTTGTCGTGCCTTTTCTAAGTCCATCATTCCTTCATCTATACTTTCTTTTTGACTTTGTATTGCTTGAATCGTATATTTACTTTTTGAAATATCATAGAATCTTCGTATAGCTTGAAGACCTTTTGTGGGACCACTACGAACCATTGAGAATGCTGGTGCAGATAAACCTGAACCTCTCATAGTTTTATCTACTTCTTTGATTAATTTCTCAAATTGTATTTCTAGTTTTTGAACTTTCTTTACATCAGCTTTGTCATATGGTTTTTCCATAAGAAGATTTTCGTTAACTGATTCGTAATTAGGATTAAAACCAGGAATATCAACTTTATCTAATTGATATAAAAATCCTTTTGATTTAGATAAATCTTTACCCATGACCTCGATACCACCAGATTTCTTTTTAACTTTATCACCTGTTTGTTTTGCAATCTTCTGTAATGCTGTAAATACTTTTGGGTCTTTAGTGTGAACAAATACTTTACCTTCTGAAATAGGTTCACCTTCAGGTATGTATGAATTATTAAGTATTATATCCTCTATCCACGCATCTGTTTCATCTACATCATCGGTTCTAATTTCACCATTATCCATTGCCCAAGAAACTAATTCTTCTTCTGCTTTTCTGTCAAAATTACCTGTTTTTTGAAACTTTTCTATTGACCTTGAATGTTTTCTAACTAACTTCTGCCATTCTCTATCTCTAGGATATTCTTTTGCTACTTCTTTTGCACCTTCTGATAATGGTTCATTGAAATTATACCCTTGTCCTGGTGTTGTCCAACTCATTTTATTCTCCTTTTTCTTCAAAATGAACAGGTGCTAGAACTGTCCCTTGACTACCCATATTATACATAATATAAGGTATACCTTTTATTGTAGTTTTAGAATCTTTTTGAACTTTCTTATAATTATCTTTTGAGATTACAACTTTCTTTTTATTTTTGTCAAATACATAATCTTTACCTTGTAGAACAGCTTCATCTACTGATTCTCTTGCTGCTTGATTTTTTTCTGCTTCTTTCTCAGCTTCATCTTTTTTCTTTTGTTGTTCGTTTTCTCTCTCATGTTTCATTTTGAGAGCTTCATTCTCACCTTCTTGTTTGTCTTTTAATCTTTCTACTTCAGTAGCTTGTTTAGCTTTTAACTCTGCAGCAGCTGCAGCATCTTCTTTAAAATATCCTTGTCCTGGTGCAGTCCAACTCATTTTACTTTGCCTTTATGTATCCTAACTTTCTCATTTTTTCACGAAAGTTTGTTCTTCTACCATCAATCTTCATTTTAGAAGGATTTTCTTTTATTTTTTTATCTTCGTCTGTTTCTGTTTTACCAGACCAATTCTTATCAATAAAATTATAAAATTCTTTTTCTTTATCACCTTTTAATTCTGCTGGTGAACTTACATTAAACTTTTTAAGAGTCTTCATAAAGAATTTTTGATAAGCTGTTTGTTCTTTCTCTGATAACGCATTGTAAAATTCATTGTTAAATGATTCATTAGCTAATCTTAACATTCTTTTTACTTCAGGGTCATCTGATAACCCTTTTTTAATTTTTTCAATAGCTTTGACTGCACCTGTCATATTACCACCGACATATCTTTTGTCAAATGCAATACCACCAGCCATTCTAACTAATTTCTTTGGAAACTTAGCTTCTGAAATAACTTGATTAAATGTTTTCATATCTGTACCTTCATATTTAAATGTAAATGATTTACCTGTGTGTTTATCTTTTAAATTATAAGTATTCTCACACATTTTTAAAACAGGACCTCTAGCTTTCATCCCATCAGGTTTTACAAAATCTACTTCTAATTCTTCTTCTAGAGCATTGTCAATTTCATCTCTTGTATAACTAATTACTTCTAATTTTTCATCTGTTATAACTGACTCTAAAGCTAAAAGCATTCTTTCTGTTTCTCTTTCATCAAATACATCATTTAATTCAGATATATTATATGTTAAAAATCCTAATTTGCCAAGCGTTTTTTGTAATTGTTCTACTTGTAATTCTTGTTCTGTAATCATACCAAAAGAATCACAAGCTTCTACAATGTCTTTTCTTGTAGCATGTCTTGTTCCAAAACCTTCTGTCTCTATACCAACAGCTTTAGGATATGCTTGTGATTTTAATTTGAATGGTGACCTCTTTGCTTGTTCATGAGATTCTCTCATTTTAATAGCTTTAGAAATTTTCTTTCTTCTGTTTTTAAGATAAGCGTCAGAATCATCTGTATCACCATCGTTATCAATATCATCATCAGCTTTACCAACAGGGTCTAACTTATCTTCTTTTATTTTACCTTTTGCTTTGAAACCAATTCTCATTTTCTTCATTTTTTTCTTAGCATTTCTAAGTTTATTCATAATCTTACCAAAAATACCACCAAGGTTTTCTGTAATTTCTGAATCAGAATTATTAAATGATTCAAACTGTATTTCAGCACCGGCGGCATCTTCAATAGCGTATGCTAATTCTTCTCTGGTCATAGTATCACCAGCACCTAAACTTCTTGGTAATTTATCAAAATGTTTCATCATGTAATTCCAAAGATGACCAGCAAGATTTGGGTCGCCTTTTAATTTACTGTATCTTTTAAATTCTTGTTGAAGTAATTGATTCATTCTTGTATTTGCCATAGTAGCTTGCATTCTAGCTTTTTGTGGGTCGCCTGCTTTATCACTTACCAAGAATGCAAAATAGTAATCACCGTCTCTTACCGGATAACTTAAAAAAGTAAAACTGTTTGCTTTATTTTGATTGGGTAAAAATGCAACCATATCTTTTTCGTTGTCTAATATCCACTGTTTTTCTTTTGCATCAATACCAATTTTACTTGCATACTGTTGAATTGTAGCTCGTTTTGACATTGCTTCATCTAAGTTCTGTTCATTTGCTGGGAACCCTTTTAATGGTTCTTGACCAAATTCGTTAGATTGTCTTAATAAAATCTTACCATATTCTCTGTCATGATACAAGAATGTATGAATACTTCCGTCTTCATCATCTTTAATTTGATAACCAAGTGTAGGTGTTGTTTTGACAATCTTACCCATTCTTTTACTACCATCTTTTAAAGAATAGTAATCTAGTTCCAAACCAACTTTAGCTGTTCTAGGTGTTTCTGTACCCATACCTTTTACTGCAAGTTTTCTATAGTTTTCTGATATTGTTTCTTCATTGATTGGTTTATCATAACCACCACCATGGTCTTCTGCTGTTTTAAGTTTTGATATTTGGTCTAGCAATGGTCTTAAATCATGATTTGGGTCATTAGTGTGGAATTTTGCATACAAACTAATCTTATATGCACTTGAACCTTCTTGTGGTGTTCCGTAAATTTTTTGTCTTGGGTGGTCTTTGATGTTTAACTTATGTTTTCTACCGTATGCGGTAATCATTTTCTTTGCTGCTTCAAAGTCTTTCTTGTTTTCTGGTGAAGTAATTCTATCACCTTTACCACCTCTAAACTGAACATAGAAATCAATTACTCTTTCAAAACCTTTAATCTTATCTGGTGTAAATCTTTCATTAACAACTTTAGGGTCTTTAGTATAACCCATTTTTTCTGCTTGTTGTTGATATCTTGTTTTTGCAGGTTTTTTTGTTGTGACTTCACCGATTATTTTTCGTAAGTCTTTAAAGTCATTAATTGTTTTTTTCATAATATTAGTCTTAGTTTGAGTTGATTGCTACACCAACAGCTAAAACTGCTGCATTGGCTGCAAATAATTGGTCGGTTGGGTCTTTTTGAATAATACACTCCGATAGTCCTTCTATCGAAAATGTACCTATATCAGTACCATCTGATTGTTCTAGTGTCACTAAATACTCTGTTCCCTCAGCTGCTGTATTTAATAATCTGACATATCTACTTTTACCGACATTTGACGCTGCACCTGTATTTGTTCCTAATGCTGCTTCAGTTGTAATTGGTTTCCATATTGACATGGTTTTTCTCCGTTATTGTAATGTATTTATATATTTATAATTCTCTACTCTTGAATACCGTCATGTTCTTCATTGAGTTTTAATTGTTCTTTAGTGAGTCTTATGATATCACTATCTTCTTGATATAATTCTCTCCATTCCCATATTAACGAATCATAATCTGTATTTGATTCTCTTTTATTTGACGGAAATGTATCTGTTTGTTTATTAGTTGGTATTAAAAATTGATGTCTTTCTGAACTTAATTTATTTGATTTATCCCAATCAGTTTCTTTTATATTAACTGTAGGTTCAGCATCATCAAAATTTTCTCTAATAAATCTATCTTTTTCAGCAAGAGGTAATTTATAACATTCAACATCTATGTCTATAGCATAAGCTACATCCATAGCATTTCTTAAAATTGTTTCTTTATATCTTATTGTAATCATATTATTTCTCTTAACAACATAGTACTTGATTTGTTTGATAAGTACATTTTAGACCTACATGAAATTGAAGTTGTCTTACTCTTTTACCACTAACTGTTACATCTGTTTTATGTAAATATACAAGATTCATTTTTTGTGGTTGTCCATTGAAATTACCTGGAGGAACACACTCAGCTAAACCTGAATATGAATAGTTAATACCATATTTAGAGTTTGTAGAAGTTAAATTACCACCTGTACCTGACAAACCTGTTGTATTTGTAGATATACTCCCACCAATTTGACCTTGTGTACTATCTAAAGTTGTTACTGATGTTGCTATAGTGACATCGGAACCAACACCAGCTAATCTACATACTTCAGTTGCAGAAAGTGAATCTGTGCCTTCTGCTAGTGTAGTACCTTCTTTTCTGAAAGTAGCAAGATGTGCTC
>MDSZ01088930.1_pt1 | contig 11183 bp, 9 predicted proteins | sample 811201 | NCBI WGS metagenome assembly MDSZ01 (sample SAMN05326647, study PRJNA326480) | marine metagenome | isolation source: seawater | place: Indian Ocean: North | collected 2010 | reverse complement strand
AAGAGCTTCTTCGCCCTTACGTCGTCATTATCCGTCTTAACATTAACTACGCCCTCCTTGGTTTCAACTTCGGCACCACAAACCATAGTATTAAGGCGCACCTCCAATTTTCTGTCTGAAACAAACCTTTGAAGAGATTTGACCAATCCCAAAGTACCATTTGAAAAATACTTCATCTGAATTTTTGATCTTCCAGCAGATCTAATTTTCGACTCCATATATCTTAAGTATGGACTGACAATTGATCTAAACTCCTTGATACTTGATGGAAATTTATTTATTGCTGGAGAAACTCCGCTTCCCCAGCGATCTAGCCATGGCGAACTATTTGAAAAAAATACCCTTCGGGGTAGGAAATACTTGGGGTTTGGAACTTTAGCTAATTGAACCCCTATAACCTTTTCAAGCAGATCATAAAGGGTTTGGTCTGGTGCTATATAATGCGCACCAGACTCTACCTCTCCAAGCTTGGGTAGCGTAATTGTTCCCCAATTCCCTCCCACCTGTGGCCTGCTATCTATCATTAAGGTTTTTTTACCCATCTTTTGTAATACTGCCATCTCTAGTATTGAGGCTGGACTAGTTCCAATAATTACAGTGTCGTATAAATTCACTAACTAAAAACCTTCACTTAGCATTTAAATATAATCATATAAAAATCTCTATATTTTCTGTGCAAGGATATTCCATTGCCCAACTTTTTGTTTCTTTTCACTTAGGTCCCAAATTATTTCAATGTGCCTCATGTCTAGTAACTTCCATCCGTCTCTATAAATATTCATGACTTGTTTTTCGGAATATAAACAGATCTGACCAACACCAGAATAAGGCCCTTCTATATCCAGAATTAGCCCATCAACGGATTTCTTGCCTGATGCCGTGGTTTTTTTGCTGAACAGTTCACTATAAAATCTTCCCCCTTTCTTTAAGGTTCTATGTATCTCACTAACCGCTTTAGCTCCGTTTGATAGTCCCGCACTAGTTATAGCTGCCCGATCTATGGCAAAATTAAAATAATTATCGTCAAAGGGAAGGTTTGTAAAATCACCAACGTGGAAATTTCCCGACAATCCCTCGTTCTCAAATCTTTTTTTTGCATAATTAATAGCTGATTTACTCGCGTCTATGCCTGTGGTTTCTATTCCCTCGCGAGCAGCAAACCAAAGATTATTTCCAGCACCACAACCCACCTCTAACAACCTGAGGGGAGACGAAGAATTAATAGAACTCAAGTAGCTTGAAACTACTGAAACAACGCTTGTATAAGGATAATGGTTAAAGTGCTTACCTTCGCTGTAAAGGTTTTCCCAAACTGGATCAAAACTTGGGCGATCTGAATTCAAAACTATTTCCTTTGTTTATAAAGTTTAACTTTAGTTGTATAAAAAAATAACAAGCATTTAGAACAAACTGTTTTACTGTTAAGATGTTCAAAAAATGACACAAGAAAAAAAAACATTTTACCTACCTGGCCTGATGGATCTTTCCAGCTATCGACTCGAAAGGGCTGAACACGATGAGTCGTGGGATAATGCTGTTGAACTTTCACCACAAGGCACTATTTTTTGCAAGGTTCCATTCATTTCCTCACTCAACAAACCTTTTGATTTTTGGAAATGTTACAAAAAAGACGACCTAAAAGCACTTATGCTTATAGAAAAGGGGCTAAAAAATAGGTCTGCAAAGCATTCTGGTTGGGTGGTTTATGGGGGTATAATGTTTATGCCACATGACCCTAATCAAAACACCTCCCAGATTATGTCTGAAGAATTCCGAATCACAAGCTTCATTATAAACCAACTCACCAATACATACAGTGATTTAGAGTTCCCAACCCATCCCGAGTTTGGCGACCTCAGGCCATTTCTCTGGCATAACTACGATAAGGTGGGGCCTCATTTTCGCTACTCCCTCCGATACACCACTTATATAGAGCTTGAAAATGACCTTTCCATTACAGAGGAAGAAACTTCAACATACAAAAATTTAAACAAGTCCAGGAGACAAGAAATAAGATATGGGAAAAAATCTGGCATATGCACTTCGAGATCTGACGATATTGACTTGTTCATAAATATATACCTCGAAACATTTAATAGACAAAAAATAGATTTGACTTACGAGCCAGATACTATTCGACAAATACTTAATAGCCTATCAAAAGCTGGCGACTTGCTTATGTTCTCCTCATCTACCTCTGATGGAAAAATAGGCAGTATGGCCGCCTTCGCTAAAGATTCTAAAAGGTCTTATTATATTTTTGGGGCAAATACTTCTATTGCCCGGGAATCCCAAACAGGCACAATGGTTCTTTGGGATGGTTTTGAGTTGCTGAGACATTCTGGTATTAAGTGTGTAGACCTTGAAGGAGTAAACAGCCCTAAAAGAGGCTATTTTAAACTTAGTTTTGGAGGAGAGCTAAAACCTTACTATATTATTGGTATTGATGGTCCGGAATAAAACTTTCTGGTTCTCAAAACTTCCTAGGAACCCCCTATTACAACCTTAATTGAATCTACAATATACACAACATCTTCTTCAGTCATATTGGCATGAATTGGCAAAGACAAACACTTTTGATAGTAACTATCCGCACCGGGAAGTTCCAACTCTCCATACAAATTTTTATAATAGGGCTGAGTATGAACTGGGATATAGTGAACCTGGCTGCCCACTCCTAGATCCTCAAGTTCATGAATTAATCTTCCTCTAGACATCTTGATTTTTTCAAAATCAATAAGAACAATGTATAAATGCCAGGCTGGCACACCCTTTCTCCTCCCTATTGGTTTTACTACCGGAAATAACTTTTTTATATGCTTGTCATAGGTGCCAACTAACTTTTCTCTGGTTTTGGAAAATTTTTTGATCTTATCTAATTGACTTAGTCCTAAAGCACAATTTATGTCACTCGTTCGATAATTGTAACCAATCTCATCCATTTTGTAATCCCAAGGTCTTTCATTATCCTGAAACTTTGAAATCCCATGATTCCTAAGGCTTTTAATTTTACCGTTTAGCTTCACATCATTTGTAGTAACGGCCCCACCCTCTCCCATTGTTATGTTTTTTACCGGATGGAAAGAAAATGTAGTCATAGAACTATGAACACAGCTTCCAACCGGTATATCATCGGCGCCATCAAAATATCTTGATCCAATTGCATGACTAGCATCCTCTATAACGGATATTCCCCGTGGTTCTGCTATTTCAAAAATAGACTTCAAATCTGGTGGCTGCCCGCCCAAATGAACAGGGATTACTGCAACAATTTTTTTTCCATATTGTTCGCAAAGTTTGTGGAATGAAGAGACGTCTATTAAACCCGTATCTGGCTCCACATCGCAGAACAGCACATCGGCCCCAACATAGCGCGGCGCATTGGCTGTGGCTAAGAAAGTAATAGTGGGAACAACCACCAAATCATGTGTTTTTATTTGGAGTGCTCGAACCGCTAAATGGAGAGCAGCCGTTCCACTTGAACAACTAGCTGCAAATTTTGTCGAAACAAACTTGGCCAGCCTATTTTCAAATTTTTCTGTAACTGGGCCTGTTGTTATAAAATCAGCACTCAGAACTCTGACGACAGCCTCTATGTCATCATTATCAATTTTCTGTCTTCCGTAGGGTATTTTGGTTTTTGGCTTTGTCAATCTATGCCTTTGTCATTTGTAGCAATAGTTTAGGAGAGACTTGTTCAGGATTAGAATCGCTAGCATAGCTAAACCCGTCAGCTACTGGCTTACCCTTGTGCTCAGGCGAGGAGCCAAAAGCCGGATATATAATATATCTGTCTCCCATGTCTATAGTGTTTCGAGCGTCATCCACTGTTATCATCGTTTCGTGTATTTTCTCACCAGGCCTTATACCTGTGGTCACTTGTTTTACCCCAGGGGCTAATGCTGTAACTAAGTCAGTGGTCTTCATACTAGGTATTTTTGGAACAAATATTTCTCCCCCCTGCATCAACTCTAGGCAGGATAAAACAAAATCAACACCTTGATCTAAGGTAATCCAGAACCGGGTCATTCGTGGATCGGTTATGGGGATACTATCGGATTTTTTCTCCAACAGTCTTTTGATTAGGGGAATAACACTGCCTCGAGAGCCCACGACGTTCCCATACCTGACCACTGAATACCTACAACCATTCTCACCACTTAAGTTATTTGCAGCTATAAAGATCTTATCTGACGCTAACTTGCTAGCTCCATATAAATTAATAGGATTGGCTGCCTTATCTGTAGACAAAGAAATTACCCTTGAAACTCCTGCCTTCAAGGACGCCATAACAATATTTTCCGCACCAATAACATTAGTTTTTATACATTCCATGGGGTTGTATTCAGCGGCTGGAACTTGTTTCAGAGCCGCGGCATGAACTACGTACTGAACATCTTGAACCGCTAGCTTTAAACGTTCCAGATCTCTGATATCGCCCAAAAAATATCTCATACAGGGATACTTGGATGCCGGAAATTCTAGCATCATGTCGCTTTGCTTTAATTCGTCTCGCGAAAAAACTATTAGCTTATTTGGCTTAAACTTTGACAAAACACTCTTTACAAAGGCTCGACCAAAAGAACCTGTCCCACCGGTTATTAAAATATTGGACTTATTCAGATCAGGTTCTGGAACAGAAAAATCTTTTAACATTTATGTCTCGTCTGTAAATTCAAAAGTGCAAAAAGCTGTAAAATTGTATATTAACCACGCTACCGCACACCGGGTGAATTAACACGCGGAACCCAGTAGTAGTAAAGATTCACTTATCCTGAGTGGCTTATGCACTCAAGAGTAGTGTTTATTCTAAATTGTTTTTCCATCAAATCTAATAAAAGCAAAACCCTGTCACCACCTGCCAATTTTTCAATAATTCCTGAATTTTTGGCAAAGAATCCGTCCACTATGTTTACTTTATCACCAGTTGAGAATGTCTGGTCATTATTAAATCTCACAAAACCTTCGCTATCCTCTCTCTCTCGAATTCCCTCTAAAATTCTCCCAGAAATGGTTGCTGGGATAGAACCAAATGAAACCACGCCAGCTACCCCCTTAGTCGATTTTATTTTAGTCCAACTGTCGGTCCCAATTTTTAGACCCACAAATAGATAACGTGGAAATAATGGCGAAGATATCAACTCTACCTTTCTGGCGTGAGAACGGGTTTTTTTGCAAAGAGGCAGATAAGTTTCATATCCCTGCCTATTCAAATTTTCTAGCGCAAGCTTTTCTAAGTGTGGTCGAGTATGCACAGCAATCCAATTTTTCAAACTTAGACCCTCTTATCATGAATCATTGGGACGCCTAATATATCGGGCACAAATAGTCGGTCAGGATCACAGGATAGGAGTAAACTATTTGGACGCTTGGAAGAATCGCTTATTTCTGTAACTATCACCGCATCAAATTTTGGTATCTCACTAATTTTTGAAACTATTCTTATATTGCTATACTCTGTTTTCTCACTAGCCTCTTCGTAAATTGCGACTATCTCTATGCCAAAGTCCTGAGCACACAGTATTGCTATCTCTGCAATATCCGAAAGACCACTCAACACTACTTTTTTAAAGCCCTTTTCCTCACAGTCCCCTATAATTTGGCTAAGCTGAAACCTAGAAACCCTGAACAACTGAAAGCCCTGAGATAGATATTCCCCAGTTAACCTGGCTTTCTCAGAAAAACCCTTGGGAGTCAGATAATAAGCGTACCTGTTTGCAGGCACTTGCCTCACTTTTATTAGGCCTTTTTTAACGCAACGTTTTAAATAAGTGTTTACGAGACCTAAGGCTACGCCAAGCTCTTGCGCAACAGCTCTCTGCGTGACCGAACTGCTCCCGTTGACTGCGTTTAATAAACCCAGTGTAATCTCAGTATTTTCTTCAATTTTTGTCATTCAACAATCTTAAAATAACGTTCATTACATGAACATTCCCTGTTCATAACATGAACACCCTACCGTGCGCAAGTGTTTTTGCTACTTGGTTAAGCAATGGTTTTTTAGGCCTTTATCACATTAGAAGACTTAATTGATAGTCGACCAATTACATTGCGTGTATCAATGACAAGCTTTGAATGCTCGGCAATATCCCGATAAGGTAGATTGTCATGATCTGTGCAAATTAAAACTGCATCATAAGATGACAGGGAATTAAGGTCCCAGTTAATTGACTCTCTGCCCTCCAGCTCTAAATGGTCACGGGTTTTTGGTATAGTTGGGACATACTCATCAAAATAGTCTACAACAGCTCCCTTTGTTTCTAGACTTTTAATTATTACAAAGGAGGGGCTTTCTCGTGTATCATCGACGTTTCTTTTGTAAGCCAAGCCCAAAACAAGTACTCTAGCATTACTTATACTCTTCTTGAATTTTTTTTTCAGGCCCAGAATAAGCGCAGAAACAACTCTCTCCGGCATACTAGTATTTATTTTACCAGACAACTCTACAAACTCACTGACTGCACCTAATTCTCTAGCCCTCCAGCTTAGATAAAAAGGGTCGACTGGTATGCAATGACCGCCAAGGCCTGGACCAGGATAAAAAGGCATAAAACCAAAGGGTTTAGTTTGAGCTGCTTCGATAACCTCCCAGATGTCGACCCCCATCTTAGAAAAAATTACTTTAAGTTCGTTTACTAGTGCAATATTAACCGATCTAAATATATTTTCGGTTAACTTGGCAGCTTCCGCGGTATCCATTGATGAAACAGGAACAATAGAATTAAAAACTTTTTTGTACAAAAGAGATGAAACCTCCAAGGCATGCTCTCCATCTCCTCCTACAATCTTAGGTATATCAATACTTTGATATTCCTTGTTTCCCGGATCGACCCTCTCAGGTGAATATGCCAGATAAAAATCCTCACCTGACACTAAACCGCTTTTTTCCAAAATTGGCTTCAATACTAAATCTGAACAACCTGGATAGGTGGTAGACTCTAATATAATAAGCTGGCCAGTTCTCAATAAACCGCTAATTTTTTCTGCAGTTGCTTCTATAAACCTAAGGTCGGGCTCCTTGGTTTTGTTAATTGGAGTTGGGACACAAATAATTATTACATCTAGCTTTTTTAGTTCTTCAAAATTACTAGTTGACTTAAACCTGCCAGATGAATTTGCCTCTAGGATTTGTTCATTAGGAATATAGTTAATATAGGATTGTCCGCTTATTAGTTGTTCTACTTTGTGCTCATCGACATCAAAACCCGAAACCGAAAACCCTGACTTGCAGAAACTTAATGCTAGTGGCAATCCAACATAACCTAGCCCTATAACACCAACTGAGGCATTCTTATTTTTTATATCATCCATCAAGGCTGTTGTATTCATTTACAAATAAAACCCTTGTCTAGTTAACTTCAGAAAAACCTGTCTGTGACTAACAATCAACTGCTATTAATTGAAGATAAAACCTCACACATCAACTTACCTATACTATATTTTTTTTAATTGCCACTTAACAATTTTTTCCGGTGATGAGGTCTTACCATAAACAACTATTTGTTTACTTCGTCTCGGTTTAGACAGCCCTTCGACGTAAACACTATCCTCTATAGACACCCTCCCATTTTCGATAAAAAACTGCCACCCTGAACCTTTCCTTGTCTTTAAAAGAGCGCCGCCAAAATTTTGAATTGGTATAACCTTTACATTCGGGTGCAGATGAAACCTAATAGAAAACTTCATATCACCGACACCTGTTACCCTGTCCACACCGTGTATAATCCCACCCCCTCTAGACATAGATAAAATTCGCCGGTGTTCTAATAGAGGGCTCCCTATTCCAACTAAATTCTCTCCTTCAACTACCACATTTCCCTCAAACTCTCTTCTGCTGGGGATGCCTGGCTTTAGAATGTTGCAAGCATTTAACTCCTCTTTACTCTGCCCTTCGATATTACATAAACTAAAAGTCGATTGAGATGCTGGCGTCTTTAGAGCCTGTGACCATTCGGTACCCAGATGATCTCCAGAACCACAGTTTACTATCAGCCTTTCCTTGCCAAAACTCACCTCGAACGATAACCCGCCATAGGTCCCTGTATCTATATGACTTAAGTCGGTATTAGCTCCAGTATCGAAAATTAGCGTGGTTTTTCCAGATAACAACCTTTGAAATCCAGAATATATTGCTGATTTTGTGGGCTTTAATGTTTTTTTTGAGTTCCCTAGAACAAAGTCTATTTTTCTGGGATCACCAATAGAACCTCCATTAAACACAGCTAATCCTCCATCTCCATGCTGCATTGCCTTAACCATAGGAGCCATTCTTTCCATAATCGTCTCAAGCCATACGGGAGCCTTAATGTTAGCTGAATTCAATGCAAGCTTTATCTCAACAACATCCAGAAGGGTGTCCAATTGAATTTTAGGGTTTCTCGAAACATGTCCACCATCTTGAAAAACAAGCTTTCTAATTTGCCCTTCAAAGCAATCAAGGCCGCTGATTAAGTAATTATCGGAATCCGGCAAAGCTATCCCACAAAAAACTAGTCCTTTACTGGCAGCCAACCTTCCCGCCCCCGCTTCAGTGCGCAAAAAAGTTCTATGTAAATGAATAGACTGCTTAACCAGGGCAGAATAAAAAATACTTTCAAAATATTGATCATCTCCTTTGGTTAAAAATTCATAGTTCTTTACCCAGTTAGCTAGTCTAGAACCCGTGATTTCTGGCCTCCAGGTATTTTTTCTCCAGGATTTATTTCGTTTAATCCAATCTATAATAAGACTAACCGCTAAATTTTTTGACTTATCATCCTTTACTGCACACAGATCTGACAACCAACCAAAACTATCAAAATAGTTCAAAACATTAAGGGGTATTGTAGAGGATTCTTTTAATAAGGAATCAAGAGAATATTTTTTACCATCAAAAATCACTGACCCAGCAAGAAATCTATATCCAGAAACAGCATCCCCTGGAAAGGCGTTGATTAAAAAGTTGCCCGTTTTCTTGGGCACTCTCCTTTTTAGAGTGTAATCATATAAGACTGTGCCAAATGCTGAGTGCCAAAGTTTATCTAATATTCCCAACGAGGGAATAGATTCTCGGTCATAGGCGAGCAACTTCTTCGCTCCTTACGCTAGAATTTCATTCAAGTACAGGTTAGCGTCAAAATAATACCAAATAGTTAATCAATTCCGAATTAGTCGAGTAGCATAAAAACCATCCATACCACCCAGATTACTATAATGAACCGGCAGGGTTCTCAAGTCACCCGCTTCTGTAACTAAATCTGGCATTAACCCAAGTTCCTGCGCAGAGATTGGGGCTCTTGATAAACTTTTATCTTCAACCAACACACTATCTATTAAATCTACCCCCTCTTGAGGCAGCAAGGAACAGGTTGAAAATACTATTACTCCGCCCCTTTTAACCATACTTTTTGCAGCCCTTATAAGAGTTAACTGTATACCAGTTAATTTTTTTATGTCCTTTTTGGTTTTAGTGTAAAAAATATCTGGATTTCTGCGTAAGGTGCCGGTAGAGCTACAGGGCGCATCGATTAACACCGCGTCAAGCAGGGTTTTTGGTTTCCATTTGCACGCATCTTCTGTGAAAATTTTTGGCTGGAATTTTAACCTTTTCATATTTTGGTTCAGTATGCCCACTCTCCTATGGGACAAATCTACTGCGAATACCTTAGCTCCCAAGGATAGCAGCTGTGCTGTCTTACCACCAGGGGCTGCACAGAGATCTGCGATGCAAGAATTCTGAATGTTTCCAAACAACATCACGGGAATGGTCGCAGCTAAATCTTGAACCCACCAACCGCCCTCCGAATAACCTTGCAAGCTCTCTATATGCTGACTTTGGTTTAACCTAACGGTATTTCCAAAAATATTTATCCCGGAAAGTTTTGTCGCCCAATCCTCTGGGTCTTTTTTCACCGTTATATCCAAAGGTGGCTGCATTTGATGGACCTTAGCTATGTTAAAGCAGGTTGTGGCTCCATAAGCTTTTTCCCATGACTCCCATAACCACTCAGGAGTGTTAAGCTTTTCAGCCTCTTGCTTTTCCGCCACTGCCATGCCCTCCTTAGCCAGTTTTCTTAAAATCGCATTTATCAGTTTCTTATAATGACCAAGTTTGCGGCTCTCAGCCAACCTAACAGACGTATCAACAGCAGCATAAGGCTTGGTGTCCATGAAAATTATCTGTGCAACACCTAGCCTAAGCAAAATCATTGCCCTCTCTCCTTTAGCACCCAGGGGTCTCTCTAAATAAGTACCAATTAAATTATCAATTTGCCCCCCTCGCCTCAGGGTGGTTAAGACTAGATTGAAACAAAATGCCCTATCTCTTTTGCTTAAACTACGAACCTTTAATCCCTTTAAAAAGGATGTCTCAAAGGGTGTTTTTCTGATAATTATGTCTTCCATAATATCGGCTGCTAAGGTTCGTGGCATTCTTGATTTCCATAAAACACATGACTAATAGTTTGTGAAAGACTATGTTTGTAGATTGAAGATGTATGGCTCACTTTAGAAATTTGAAATAGTATAATTAGGTTGTTTTTAATTATGAGTAAAAAAAATATCAAAGATCTAAAAAAAATTGAAGTGGAAAACAACAAAAACACGACAAAAAAAACCCCTAAATCCAACCAAATCGAGAGTGAGGCACCTGACCCCACCCGATATGGTGACTGGGAAAAAGGCGGAAGGTGCATAGATTTTTAGTGTAAGTAAATACTAAAATTAGAAAACCGTTATTCTGGTTTTTCTATCTCCCCTTAACCAATCCCTCGACAACAGTAGGGTCAGCTAATGTGCTGGTATCACCAAGATTATCGATATCATTTTCAGCTATTTTACGCAGAATACGTCTCATAATCTTCCCTGACCGTGTTTTAGGCAAACCAGGAGCCCACTGTATTACATCTGGCTTCGCAATTGGCCCTATTTCTTTACGGACCCAACCTCCAAGCTCATCACGAAGTTCATCTGTTTCCGTTATACCAGCCATCAGTGTCACATAAGCATAAATTCCCTGCCCCTTTATCTCGTGCGGATAGCCAACAACAGCAGCCTCTGAAACATTAGGATTCGCGACAAGAGCGCTTTCTATTTCTGCCGTTCCCATTCTGTGGCCAGATACATTCAATACATCATCAACCCGTCCAGTTATCCAATAATATCCATCTTCATCTCGTCTACAGCCATCTCCTGTAAAATATTTT
>MDSZ01181785.1_pt1 | contig 11184 bp, 16 predicted proteins | sample 811201 | NCBI WGS metagenome assembly MDSZ01 (sample SAMN05326647, study PRJNA326480) | marine metagenome | isolation source: seawater | place: Indian Ocean: North | collected 2010 | reverse complement strand
TATTAAAAAATCTTTTAATATTTATCAAATTTTATTAATATTAAGAGATATTTACAAAAATTCTAAAACACATTCCAAAACATCATTATTCAAATTGTTTAGTATTCGAAACCTAATCATATTTAAGTATTTTTTTTTACATAAATTTCTTCTATAATTATTCCATTTAAGTTTTCTTTGTACATACAATCTATACTTTATATGTTCTAACACAATTTGCTCAGAAACTTGAGGAATAATATAAGTATTATCTATACTGCAGCATTGGAGTACTATATCACGCGTAATATAGTGAGACGGTTCCAATTCCGCAGAATATGATATTGAATCTATAATTAGATTAATTTTTTTGTATCTATTGATGTGCTTCCTTATTTTTTCGGTATCTGCATTTTTGTAACAACTATGAAAGTTTGCAAAATTACAATATCTGCAATGGATTTTATTTTTGGAAGATAATGTTTCTAAACTTCCTAAAAAATCATTGTTTTTATCACAATAGATACACTCCCAGTTCATACTATGTAAAGCCTATAACTATTTAAATCAAAATAAAATTTGATATGTGTTATTTTATTTTCATATAATAATAAAATATGCCTAAATCAAAGAGATGCTCGTGTGAAGGATGCCGTAAAAAGTTACAATTAGTGGATACATTATCAGGTATTTGTAGATGTGGTGGTACATTTTGTATGAAGCATAGGAGCCCTGAAGACCATAATTGTACAATTAATTGGCATGAGGTAAAAAAATTAGAATTATCAGATGAATTAAATAAAGGTAAATGTGTGGCAAAAAAATTAGAAGTATGTTAATCATCAAGAATATATTGTACTACTTTAACAGTTGTTCCTTGTTCTTGATCAGTTACAACTATGTTTTTATTTTTATAAAAATCTTCTATTGGTCCATGACCCCAGTTATGAATATCATCATTACCTTTAACAAATTCAAAGTCATTAGATTCAAGTAATTCTTTTATTTTAGTGCGATATTCACTACCAATGTGTGGTGCGTTATGTTCTACCGTGATTAAGTTAATATGATATTCATCAAAAGGGAATGTTTTTAGAATGTCATATTCCATACCTTCTATATCGATACTCAGATAATCTATTACATATGGAGCATTGTATATTTCTAAAATTTTGGAAATACTTCTTGTTTTTAGAAATACAGAATGGTATTCCATATTTCGTTGCTTGAGTAAAAGTTTAAGCTGTTCAAGTTGAATAGCTCTGTTAGGATTTTCAACAAAAGACAGTTCATCAGCACAATGAAATTCTTTATAATTATTATCAGTAGAATCAAGCAGTGAATTTACACACATACAATTTCTATTAGAACTTAATTTAGGAAAAACATATGGATTAGCTTCAACACATATTCCAGACCAACTATATTTATTTTCCAACATGAGTGTATTAGAATGGGTAAGTCCATCAAGTGCACCTAAATCTACAAAGTAACCATTTTTTTTGTACTTCATGGTATCAATAACCCATAAATCTTGTCCAAGCTGTGACGATGATATTTCATTTGTATTCATTACTGTATTGTATATTAATTTTATGATGTTTGAACGACAAAATAGGTTATAATGTATTAATATAACTTACTTTATTTTATAATTTACTTTCTTTTATTATTTTTTTTAGTAGATTTTTTAGTCTTTTTATTATTTTTTTTACTACCACCATATGCATTATAATTACTGCCATATACTTGATTATCATATGCTTGATTACCATATGCTTGATTACCATATGCTTGATTACCATATGCTTGATTACCATATGCTTGATTACCATATGCTTGATTACTATATGCTTGATTACCATATGCAGTGTTATCATATGCAGTGCTACCATATCCAATATTACTATTATACATTGATTCATTTGTCATCATACCGCTCAAATCACCTCTATTCATATTATTTCTATTCATATTATCTATACTCATATCAGAACTTTTACTTTCTAATTTTGTCTTTTTTTTACTTTCGTTCGCGAGTCGCTCATCAACATCCATTATATTTTCGATAATATCATCAACTTGAGGAATGGTATCACCAAGTTTAGCAGATGAATCATTCAACCAAACATCATATTTGGTATCAGTATCTATCTTAGTTTTTTCTAAACTTTCACATCTTTGTTTTGTTTGTTCAAGTTTTTGATTACATGATTCAAGTTCCATACTACTTTGATTTTTTTTTTGTTCTTCGTTTTGTACTTTATTCGGATGTTCTCTTACTTTTCTATCGTAATCTACTAACTTTTTCATTTTTTCTCTTAGAAGGTCGAGTTGCTTCATTTTGGTAGATTCATCAATGTTTAAACTGCTCCATTCTCTTTCTTTAGTTTGTGCAATAGTCATTGCTTCTTTGATTTTCATTAATATACCATTGTAATCTGGTTCATTTGAATTACCTGTAAGATTACCTGTAAGATTATCCACTAAATTATCGAAAAAACCTCCTCCTCTGATATTATTAGAAACATATTTGCGTAAAACACGTTTTCCAATACGGCCATTGACATTAACTGCTCTGCCTGTTTCTGGGTTAATAATTTTTTTATACATTATAATATATAATAAGTTTATTTTTATTCTTAAAAATATATTAACATATTATAAATTAGTTATGTCTAAACATAGTGATAAATTTAGTAAAATGTTAGATAACTTCAGAAATCATGATGTTGATATTGATTCAATTGAAGATGGTCATAGTAAAAACATACTTATTGGAATAAAAGAAAGTCTTTATAACGAAAAATTAATCAACGCTGCTAAATCTCTTTATTTGAATTACTCTGCAGTTAGACTTTTTGCTCCAATTATGTATAAATTATATATGAAAACAAAATCAAAAAAAGATAGTGTCAATAATACTCCAGTAAAAGATAATTCAAAAACTGAATAAAATATTTTTCAATTCCGTAATTCTTATATACAATAATATCTAAGAATAACGTATTAAATGTTCCGCTTCCAGTAGGATTCGAACCTACGACCTAACGGTTAACAGCCGTTCGCTCTGCCAGCTGAGCTATAGAAGCACAAATGTCACTCAAAAAGTGTGACCATATAAGTATTTAATAATGCGCCAACCGGGAATTGAACCCGGGCCACTCGCTTGGAAGGCGAGTATCCTAACCACTGGACTATTGGCGCTATGCAATTAACTTAATTATGAATTAAATCATATAATTAGAATCCGGCGAGGGCGAATCGAACGCCCGACCAATTGATCTACAGTCAATCGCTCTACCATCTGAGCTATCGCCGGTAAAAAACCGGTCTATTTTTAATTTATCTTAACTTTTAAACTTATTATTATTAAACTACCTGTGCCCCACTACTCATAACCCATTATTCAGAACCCTCACTTACCTTTCTTATTGATAGAACTGAATCTAACAATATTTTATATATTATTTATTGTCATATTTAATGCTGTCAGTTTAATATGTCACTAAACTTAATCTTAAGTACTAACTTATCTTTAAATAAATATTGTGGGTAGATTTAGTTTAATTATTATATATTATTTAATTAAATTAAATTAGTTTAGTTCATTGAAAGACATAAAATTTTCAGTTAAGTCCGCACCAACAAGACTTGATCCTGAATTGTAAGCCATAAATGGTTCATCTAATAAATCACTTGCTCCAGTCAAAAAACCTTCAGAACTGGCACCAGCATTAGCATCAGCATTAGCCCCAGCATTAGCACCAGCATTAGCCCCAGCATCAGCACCATCACCAGCATCAGCATTAACATCAGCATTAGCATCAGCATTAGCATCAGCATTAGCACCGGTATCAGCACCAGCATCAGCATTAGCACCAGAATTATTGTCAGCGTTTAATGTTGCGGCGCTAGAAGCAACATTAGATGTCCATTCGTGTGGATACCATCTTGCGCCTGCTGTCTTTTTGCAAGCTTCTTCTTCTACAATTTCCGGTATGGAACATCTGTATGTATTAGTACAATCGTATTTATTTTTTAATTTATCATCGGAACAAACCCCCGATGTATCTTCTCTATCTTCTTGATCTTTAGCTAATTTTTTTCTTAGTTCAGCTTCATAATTATCAACAAGAGATTTAATTTGTTTTTCATCCGCATCTATAATAGCCGAGTCTTTTTCTGTTGGTTTTACGTATTGATTATATGCATAGTAAGCCAAAAATGATATTAATATGAGTAGTATCAATGTGGAAAGCATATCATTAGAATTGCTTCTGTAAGAACCGTATCTATTTCCAAATAACATTATATATATAATTAATATTTTAATTGTAATAATATATTAATTATTAACAATTTATTCTACAGTTTTTTTCTTCTACAGCTGAACCTGTACATGATAACCCACCACCCGAAGGGGAAGGATTTGTACATGTTCTTTTCCTTTTCATTGTTCCATTACAATTAGCATCAATATTTTCACATGCTCCCCAATCGCTAAAATTTGACCATCCTCCATTAACAACCGGGGTATCACATGAATTTGCATCAGGTGTACATTCTTGTACTTCAGTTGATTGACCTTCGCAATTTTTTCCACCATGTTGTGGCATAATACATGTTCGTGTTCTGGTTTGGTTACCCTTTTTCCCACAAACATTAGTTGAGCATTTACTCCATTCACTCCAAGCGCTGTATTTTCCATCAATCGGACATGGTTTTCCTATACATTCTTCATATTTTTGACTTTCACCCACACAACCTCTCCCATTGTTTTTAGGTTCGGGATTATTACATGTTCTTATAAATAGTTGTTGTCCTTTTTCACCACATTTGGCATCACATACTCCTTCTTTTTTCCATTCACTAAAACCACCATGCACTTGACAATCATAAGAGCAACTTCGTTCTTCAATAAGCGGTTCTTTACAGTCTTTTCCTCCATGTTTTGGTGTTGGATTAGTACATGTTCGAGTACGTTTTTGTTTTCCGGCTACATTACATTGGTTGGAATCGCATAAACTCCATTCACTCCATTTAGAAACACCACCATCAACTGGAATACATGGTCTTTCACAACTCTTAGTTTCTTTTTCAATTATTGATATAGGTTTTTCATTATCAACTTCTGAATTGAATCCTGGTGGCCAAATATTACCTGTATATTTTTTTGAAATATTTTTTGTATGAATAAGTTCTTTGGCGCGCTGAGATTCTGTTATTGATTCATTAAGAAGTGGAATATAATTAGGATTACCGTCTTTACTCAAATAAGATGGTTCATTTAATTGGTTAATGTTTAATTGTATTTCTTTTCCATTATTCGTTTTGCAATTACCCTTATCTAATACTATTTCACCATCTACATTATTTACCTTATGATATGGGTTATTACAAAGTCTTGATCTAATTTTAAAACCATTTACACCACAAGAGTCATCTTTATTGACTGGTTCACATGTATTAGACCAATCTGACCATGCAGACCAATTAGATTTACTTGGACAATAATTACTTTCACGCTGTTGAAATGGTAATACAAGTGACATATCATTTTCAATATAATCAACATCATCACATGGTTGAGTATCCATTTGTACTAAATCTCCCTTACATTTTTTCTTATTGTTATGTTTACAAATTCTTACACGGGTTTTTTTGCCAGGTTCATCACATGAAGTACCTTTACAAAGGCCCCAGTCAGTATATTTCGAATATACAGCTCCACTTTCTGTTAAGGAATTGTATTTTTTAAGTTCATCTTTACAAGAAGCAACTCCTTCTTTATTAGGATATAAAGCATTAGACCAAATTGAACACTTGTAACTGTTTGTATTCGTTATTATAAAGAATATTATAACCAAAACTAACATAGATAGTCCTGATAGTGAAATAATTTGAGTAGCGTTCATTTATATATATATCTAATATTTAAAAAAAAGTAGTATTATCTTATTTTAAATAATATAATATTAATGGATAAATATGAACTTTTACGTAACGTTAATTTTGATGATATTGGTGAGTTTTGCCTAAATGGTAGAAATACAACAGGAAAAATTGTTAAAATTTTTAATTCTAATACTTTTTCTGTAATTTTTGCCCTTAATAAAGTAATTTTTAAATTTAATTGTAAACTTAAAAATACTGTAATTAATAGTTGTAATCCACAAAAAGTTTTAGAGTATATTAGCGAAGATTACAATGAGCAACAAGATTTTAATAATATTCTGAAAAACAACAAAAAATTACTAAACGTCAAATGTTATGAATTTGATCACGATGGGTTTTTATTAATAGATCTTATCGATTTAGAAACAAAAAGCAATATCAAGGATATTTTGATTGAACAAGATATATTAAAATACAAACAAACAGATAATTTTTTTAACTTTAAAAAAATAGATTAATACTTTACTTTTTGCATCAAATATAACTAGAAATTAATTTATTCTTCTTATTTAAGCAGATTTTATTGGAAATGCGCGCATACCTCCTACATCTTCACCTGTGCTTTTGTAAGTATATGTTTCTCCATCGAAATCAAACATATCGCCTTGAAATATATCAGCCAATAAATGAAGAAATATATTAATAACCCAACAAAGTAATATAAAAGCGTAATTGAAAAATGGAATCATTCTTATTACATATAAATAACCTTTATTTAATTTTGGAATATCTTTATAATGAACCCATAATGATGCAATAAGTTTCCAACTACCCGGTAACATAAAAAGAATGCTTGTAATTAAAAAAACTGGCATTAGTATTGGCGTAGTAGCCCATCTTGCAAGCCAAAATATTGGATTAAGAGCCATTTATAATTTATATATATATTAAATATATTTATGCCATTTCAAATACCTGAAGTTGATTTAGTGCCTTAAAAGCTTTTTTATTAGTTATTTCATCTAAGGTAGGATATTTAACTCCACTCAATATGAGAATCGCAGTAATTGTAACAACTACAGCCGTACCAATAGGAGCCATAAATATAATAGGCCCCCACGTATACATCATAAGCCATAATATGAAAGGAATAAGTGTAGATAATGCATTTACAAAAGCACTTAATAACCAACCTATAGCCATCAAAGATAGCCCAATTGGAGGAATACGGATCCAAAATGGTGTAAAAGCATTGTATCCAGCACTACCTTTCTTTACAAATAAAGGCAGAATATATTTATACATTGTAGGATGCCAGAATAGAATCATAGTTATTGGAATTAAAGGGGGAATAAACCAAATCCATCTTAAAACCCAAACAAGGGGATTTAATGTTGATTTTTGGGAATTTTTAGACATTATATATAAGATATAGAAAAAAATTATTCATCTTCTTCAGCAAAGTCTATAGCTTCCATTCCTAAGAACCATGGATATGTTATAGCGTTTCGTAAACCCCTAAATACATTCGGAAAGTTGATTTTATTTAAAAGGAAATCGAGTCCGGATAAACAAGCACTTAGAGCATGACATATTACACTAACAACCCATCCAAGAAACATTAAACCTATACCCAATGGTGGTATTCGCAACCACCATCTATTAACAAAAATTTTACGGCCTCTTTTACTCAACCACATAGATGCAATATACTGCCAAAATCCCGGTATCATAAAGGCAATTGCAACGAAAATTAATAATGGAGCCGCTGTTATTGGGATCCATCTTAAAAACCACATAATTCCTATATTCATTAATATATAGTAAGAAATTTAATCATTATTATGGTAATACTGAATATATTTTAAATTTTGTTATAAAAATAAAAATGTATAATAGATTATATGACCTGTTTCTGGAAAGGCATCATATCATCTCTAACATCAGATGATCTTAAAATACTTGGATTGGAAACAAATCCTACACCTAAACAATTATGTTACACATTAAAAAGAAAAAATAAAAAATCGAATAAGCTTATGTGGAATAATACTAAATTATCTATTAATGAAATAGAAGAAAATTTTATACATATTTCAGACTATAACTTAGGTGACATTAATAATGGTTACTTATGTTCTGTATGTGACCCATTTCTTTGTTTATTATGTGAACTGCTTAAATGTAATATAATTCATTATTATCTTGATAAACCAATGTATTATAATTATCCATCTTGTACCAAAACATTAAAATTTTCATCTAACCGTGGTCATTTCTGGAAATATAGTAAATAATTAATACTGTATAAATTATTAACTATAATCTAAATTATTAGCTGTAATTTATTGCAATGATGTAGGTGTAGCCGCCATTTGTAAACCAAGCGCGATACCTACTCCCATCATAACATTTGAAAAAACATAATTATCAGCCACCGAAATCATAGTAAATAAAAAAGATGCTCCAAGTATAAAAATAGCTATGTGAAATAAACTTGAATCAGGAGTAACAAGTCTTGAACGAAGGGCCATACATATAACTATTGTAGTAGTTATAACAAATACTTTTCCTAAATTTTTAACAAAATTTTCAAAGGAATAGTTATCTTCCATAGTTTCATTTCTTCCATTACAACTTGACATTTATACTATATATATATAAAATTATGATTTACTGAACCATATTATATAATTAATAACTGAGTTCGGCTCAGTATATCTATAATGTTTAATATCTTTGCTCCGCATATAATTATAATCAATCATATCGTATATCTCTACCTTATCGGGATATTGTATATCAATAGAAATATCACTATCTAAACTTACTAATTTTTTACCTGTTAATTTAGAATTGTATTTTTTAATATTATGAAAATGAATTTTTTTATAATGTAAGTTATATCCTATAAGATCAAAACAACTCTTTATTTTATCATAATCATTCTCCATAAATTCACTCATTTTACTATTATTGTAAAATAAATTGCGCGCCTGATTAAATATAAGTAATAATTTTAGAAATGTTTTTTTTGATGTATTTTCTTCAATAAATTTTATATCATTTTGTTTTGTTTTGGGATCAAATAGTTTTTCTGTAAATGGTCCAACATCAATGAATTCATCAATAGGAGAAAAATTTTCTGTATTATCCATAAAGATATTATATAATTAAATAAATAATCAAATAAAGTTACGCATATTTTGTAAATAAAAATATGTTATAATTATATATATGATAGACCTTAGAAAATATATGACTTCAATCTTAGGTGGTCCTCCTAAAGACCACGGACCTATTGCAGCAACACAACTCGTTATTGGTGCATGCATGGCTGGATACACTGTTACCCATTTACCACCTAAATTTTTGGCTTTATTTGAACATCCAGTAGCACAATATTTAGTATTTTTTATTTTATTTAATACCAGTCACGGTGACCAAACACCAAAAGCATGGGCTTTTATGGATGCATTAATTCTTACACTCAGTGTTAATGCTCTTATATTTATTTTACAACAATTATATGTTGAAAAACCAAAAGAAGAACCTAAAGAAGTACCTAAAAAAGAACCTGTCGTAGAACAAGTACCAGATGTAAAAGTTGGTGGCCCCCCCGATATGAACAACTCAAATGTTAATCATCGTCACACTCATCCTCATCCCCACATGCATTAATTAATAATAAAATTATATAAAAATAAATTATATAATTATATTAATGAGCTATAAACCTAAAATACATTTTATTCTTCCTGCGGGTGGTGTGAGAGGTGCATTCCAGGCAGGATTTATTTACCGATTATTCAGTAAATATAGGGATACATTTATCATGCAAAGAATAGATGGTTCTTCTGTAGGTGCTCTCAATGGATTTGCAATAATTAATAATAACATTGAAAAATTAAAGGATATATGGTTCAATATTACTAAGATTCAGGATCTTTTTACAAGCTGGTCTGATAGCTATATTTTTTCAGAATATATGTCTTATTATTATGGATTTTATAAAGGTGGTTTATATTCTAATTCAAAATTAAGAAATATGATTGATAATTACAAAACTGATACATGGAACGAATCAAATAATGATTATAAAGATAAATATTCTTGTGCAGTGGTTAATGTTGGCACAGCTAAGAGTAAGTTTGTGAAGGGTTCAGATCCCAATATAATTGATTATATTACAGCATCTGCTTCTCCCTGGGTTGTTTCCAATCCAGTTACTATCGACGATAATACATATGCAGATGGTGGCTTATTAGAAACATATCCAATTAATTTTATTGATAAATGTGATGCAGATATGACTTTAATTGTGGGATATGATCAGGAACATTTTAAATTTATCAATCGCGAAAATGATAATATTTTTACTTATCTTGCCAATTTAATAGATATTTCAAGATTCAACTCTGTAAACACACAAAAAATAAAAGAAATTATAAAAAGAGAAGATGTAATAGCTTTAGCTAACCCAATGACACTATTATTTACTGATTTTTCAAAGGAGGCAATTGCCGATGGATTCAAAAAAGGTGAAGAATTTGCTGATAATTTTTATAAAACCTACATTGAAAAAAATGTTAAAGAGAACATCTAAAGAATAATATTAAATAAATTTGATAATATATGCAAATATTTAAAAACTAAACATAATTAGGTTTTAATTATTTTAACCTGGAAGAGGTAGTGAAAGTTATACATGAAACTAAATTAAATATCATAGAACAATCTTCATTTTAGTATAATCTGCAACTGACACTATTGAGAATTTTTCAAGATAGACATTACAATAGTTAACACACGTATTATTGTCAATTAATTTCTCATAGAATGGTCTATTATCATTATAATATACTTCAGGTGGGTCCTGACTATCGTGCATTTTTACTGCGACTTTCTTAAGATTAAATTGTTCATTAGTTAATTTTGATACACAATCGGCATCCTCAGAATTCCAATTACCCCATGCACTTTTATATAACCATATTTTAGAATTTAAATGGGTATGTATTAATGAATTACGTATAATTTCATAACATTTTGAATGAGTTTTATTAGGGTCCACATCATTACACACAAATATATGTTTTGGATTATATTCACTGATATAATTTTGTACTATATCATAATCTTCTTTTGAAGGAGTTTTTTTATCTAAATAAAAGGGTAAACCTAAAAAATCGATATTATCCTTAGAATAACCCAAAGTTTTTAATGCAAGATATGCTTCTTTTATACGTGGGTTTTCATTATATTTTGTTTTATTATATCCTCCTGAACCATTGGTCATAAATACTA
>MDSZ01088396.1_pt1 | contig 11185 bp, 11 predicted proteins | sample 811201 | NCBI WGS metagenome assembly MDSZ01 (sample SAMN05326647, study PRJNA326480) | marine metagenome | isolation source: seawater | place: Indian Ocean: North | collected 2010 | reverse complement strand
TAAAAAATTCCTTTATTTTATTAGATGCAGATATAATTTTACCAAAAAACTCTGTAAATAAATTAATTATGAATAAGAAAAAAAATTTAGTTTTGACAAATCCAAAAAATATCTTTGATAGTGATGATGTTATTGTTTCTGCTAACAAAAGAGGTATTATCAAAAATGTTAAAGTAAAACCAAATATCAAATCTTTAAAAGATAAAGACTTATATAGCTGTTCGGGAGCAATTAAAATATCTAAAAATGCTGCTGTCTCATTTTTTAAATTTTTAAATTTTTTAGAGAGCAAAGGTAAATATAAGTCATATTATGAGAATGCATACAATTCATTATTCTTAAAACACAGATTCTATTTTGTTAGCAACTCAATTCCTAGACTAGAGGTCGATACACTTAATGATTTGAAAAAAATATTTCAAGTTAAAAATTTTAAAAAAAATTATGTTTAAAAATAATAAAATATTACACAAAAGCTTACTTAGTTATGGTGATAAATGGCTTTATGCATCTGGAATGAATGTTAAAAATAACCCTAAAGATATTTCAAGAATTAATGAAGAAATTCAAGATCTAAAAGTATTAGTCAAATCTGGTGTTAAAATAATTATTCTAAATCATCAAGGCGATTATAATGATAAGTCTTCTATCCATACACCTTATTTATCAAAAATTTTAAAAAAAAAATTAAAAACTAAAGTTTATTATTTCAAGAAGATAAATAGCAATTTAATCAAAAAAATTGATATAAAATTAAAACCTGGAGAAATCGGAATTTTAGGAAATACAAGACTTTTTTCTGGTGAACAAAAAAATTCATTAAGTCTATCTAAATTTTTTTCTAAATTTGCAGATCAAATAGTGATTGGAGGTTTTTGTAAAATTCATAGAAAAAATTCTTCTAATTATGGAATACTAAATTTCATTAATGGTTATCTTTCCAATGGAGTTTTGAATGAGGTGAGAAAAATAGAAAGATGGGAAAAAAAAGGTAAAAATAGAATTGCTATAATTGGTGGGACAAAAAAAGAAAAAATAATTAACGGGATTGGATTTTTAGCAAATAAATATGATTATATTTTACCAACTGGTGTTTTTTTAAATATGATTATCAAATCTATTGGTCTTGAGATAGGTTTATCTAAAGTATTAAATAATAAAATTTTAAAAGCAAGATTATTGAACTTTGTTAAAACAAATAATTTTAAAAAAAAATTTATACTTCCTGAAAAAGTAATTGTTTGCAAAAAAAAATCAAAAAAATTTTTTTACAGAGATATTGAAAAAGTAGAAAAAGATGAAATAATATGTGGTGTCAAATTAACAAAAAAAATGCGCAATTTATTTTTTGAACTGCAAAAAAAACGTTTTAGTTTTTTAATTGCTGGAACACCAGATTTTAAAGAAAAAGGTGTTAGACATATGGGAGAATTTTTAAAAAATTTTTTAAAAAAAAATTATTTAAATTATTTAGTTTTAGGAGGCGACACAGCGAGGGATCTAAGCATAAAAAAAAATATATCATCAGGTGGAGGAGCTGCTCTAGAATTTTTGTCGGGTAAAAAATTGCCAATTTTAAAAAAATTAAAACAAATTTAGTAAATGAATTTTGAAAGTTTTTCACCAACAAATATAATTTTTGGTAACGGGAGCATTAATAACATCAATAAAATAGCTGAAAATTATGGTAAAAAATGTTTAATAGTTACAGGAAAAAATTCCATTCAGAAATTTGGTTACTTAGATATTATAAAGAAAAAATTAGATAAAAAAATTATTATCTATAACAACATATCTCCTGATGTAAAATCAGATGAAGTGAATTTAGCTATTGAAATTTGTAAAAATAAAAAAATTGATTTTATTATTGCCTTAGGAGGAGGCAGCACCATAGACGCTTCAAAATCTATATCTTTATATAAATCTCTTAATAAAATAGATAACGTTATTGGCACAAACTTAAATAGTAATATTTTATCTGTCCCAGTTATTGCTATACCAACAACAGCAGGGACCGGTTCAGAGGTTACAAAAGGTGCTATAATTACTAATTCTAAAACTTATTTTAAATCTGGTGTTAGAGGTAATCAAATATTTCCAAAAGTTGCTGTAATTGATCCAAGTTTAACTCTTACATTACCTCAGAATGTTGCAATAGAAACAGGATTTGATACCTTTACACATCTGTTTGAATCATATTTGGCCAATAGATCAAATTTATTTACTGAAGCTTTATCAATTCATGGACTAGGAATAATACTAAAACAGCTTCCTAAATCTTTAAATAACCCAAAAGATCTAGACTTAAGATCTAAAGTAATGTTTTGCTCACTCTTGGGTGGGTTAAACGTAGCAAATGCAAGTACATGTCTACCGCATCGACTTCAACAAGCAATGACAGATAAAAATTTTAAATATAAATTTTCGCATGCAAAAGGCTTATCATTAGTTTATCCCTCATGGTTAAAAAGAGTTTATCCTTATGCAAAAGTAAAAATAGCAAATTTAAAAAAAAAATTAGGTGTCACATCTAGAAAGTATGACTTTATAATTGAATTTATGGAAAAAATAAAAATAAAAAATAAAATTAAAATAAAAATTGAAGATAAAATTATAAATAATTTTACAAACAATATTTCTGGAAACTTAGAAAATGATCCAGCAAAAAAAATATCCAAAAAAACAATAAAAGAAATTTATAAAGAAAGTTTTAATGGAAAAAAAAATTAAATCTTATCTTTTAAAAAAAAAAGGTAAGATATCAAGAGTAGTGTCATCATTACCCAAGCTAGGTAAAGAAGAAATTTTAGTAAAAGTGATTTATACAGGTGTATGTGGGTCTGATTTATCAGTTTATTTAGAAAAACATCCTTATAAAAAACCACCTATAGTTTGTGGACATGAAATGGTAGGTGAAGTAATAAAATTTGGTAAAAATGTAAGAAACTTAAAACAAAAAGATATAATTTCGATTTTACCGTACGACCCTTGCAATAAATGCTTTAATTGTAAATTAAAAAAATTTAATTTTTGTAAAAATAAAAAAATTCCAGGATATAATAAATGGAACGGAACATTTTCCAATTTTTTTATAGCTAGAAAAAATTCGATCTTCAAGGTAAATAAAAAAATTAAATTTTTAGATGCTGTTTTGTTAGAACCTTTAGCGATATCGAATCATGCAGTCGAATTGATCGATCGAAATAAACAAACAAAATCATGTTTGATAATTGGAGCTGGAAGTGTTGGGTTAACAATTTTAATGAATCTAATTCATAATCCAAATATCAAAAAAATTGGATGTATAGATAAATACTCTTATAAAAAAAAAATAACTAAAAAAATTGGCGCTGATTATTTTATTAAAGCTGATAATAAAGAAAAAATAAAATCTAAAATTAAAAAATTAACTAAATCAAGTGGTGTAGATTTAATTTTTTTATGTACTTCTTATAATAATTGCATAGATGACGCCATTGATTATATTAATGAAAATGGCCAGTTAATTATTGTCTCTTATTTTGAAGAAAAATCAATGAAATTTAATATCAACAAAATGATTAGTAAAGAGGTTAATATCAAAGGATCATATTTATCTAATTTAGAAAATTTTAAAAAAAGTTCGAAACTTATCTTAAATAAAAAAATTATACCTTCAGATATAATTTCACATATTTTACCACTAGAAAAAACTGATAAAGCATTTAAAACTCTTCTCTCTAGTAATTCAAAAACTTTAAAAGTAATTTTAAAAAATGAAGAAAAAAATTAATATTGGGATTGTAGGTGGTAGTGGCTTCGCTGGTGGAGAACTTTGTAGATTATTATTGAACCATGATAATGTAAAAAATATATATCCCACATCTCGTTCAATTAAAGAATTTAAGAGGGTTCATCCAAACCTTTTTCCATCAAAATTAAAATTTATCTCAATTGAAAAATTAAAAAAAACTAAAATTGATTTAGTTTTTTTGTGTACAAAAACTAAAGAATCTATTTCATATACAGAATTTTTTAATAAAAAAAAAATTAAAGTGATAGATCTAAGTGGAGCTTTCAGGTTTTCAAATTCAAAAAATTTTTTTAAAGCCTATGGTTATGAACACCCAGCAATATCTGATTTAAAAAAATCGATATACGGTATTACTGAATTTAATCGAAAAAAAATATCTACTGCAAAAATAATTTCAAACCCAGGCTGTTATGCTATTTGTGCTTTATATTCTTTGGCGCCATTAGCTAGCAAAAAAATGCTAGGTTATGAAAAAAATATTAAAATTCACGCGGTGAATGGTACAAGCGGAGCTGGCAGTAAACTAAAAAAAGAAATTAATCATTCTTACATGATAGATAATATGTTAGCTTATAATGCTGATGGCCATAGACATGGTCCTGAAATTGAGGATAAATTAAAGTCATTATTTAAAATTTCTAAATATAAAATCGATTTAAATACTTCTCATGGAAATTTTGCGCGTGGTATATTTATGCAAATAAGTATCCCAGTAAAAAAAAATTTTTCTAGAACACAATTAATTACAATATATAAAAAATTCTATGAAAACATTAAATTAAAAAATAAGTTTATTTTTATTAATGATTTAGAAAAAACAGGTGAGAAAAATGATAAGGACTATTTAATATATCCATCTTTAAGAGAAGTTGTTGGTACAAATAAATGTCTTATAGGTTTAGACTTTGACAAAAGACTTAAAGTAATAAAAATAGTATCAGTAATTGATAATTTAGTTAAAGGAGCAGCAGGTTCTGCTATTCAAAATATGAATAATTTATTTGGTTTTAATGAAATTGAGGGACTTCAATATAGCTCTTTATAAAAAATGAATAAAGTTCTTATCGTAGATCCTATACATAGTAGCTTTATTGATTGGATTAAATTTCAAAACATCCAGTTTAAGTACAATCCAAATTCTACAAATTTTTTTTTAAAAAAAAATATAAAAAATTATGAAATTTTAATTTTAAGAAGTGGTGTAAAATTAGATTTTGAAACAATTAAATTGGCAAGCAACTTAAAGCTAGTGATAAGAGCTGGTTCAGGTACTGATAACATTGATCTCCAAGCATTAAAAAATAAAAAAATTAAATTTACAAAAATTCCATCTGTCAGTAGTCATTCTGTTGCTGAATTAGGAGTAGGTTTAACATTATCAGTTCTCAGAAAAATTTCCTTAGCTGACAGTCTATTGAGAAAAAATATTTGGGCCAAAGAAAAAATGAAGGGTTTTGAGATTAAAGATAAAAATATTGGTTTTATAGGCTACGGTTCTATTACAAAATCTTTAATCAAAATTTTAAAAAATTTTAGACCAAAGATTTTTGTGAATGTTGAAAATTACTCAAAGCAAAGACAATTAAGATTTAAAAGAAAAAAATTAAATTTAATTAATAAAATCAATGAAATAATTAGTTGTTCGGATATTTTATATATATGTGTTCCTTTAACTAAAAAAACACGTAATTTAATAAATAGAAAAAATTTAAGATTTGCAAAAAAAAATTTAGTTATAATTAACGTTTCTCGAGGAGGCGTAATAAATGAAAATGATTTATTTAAAAGTCTCAAAAAAAACAAAATCTTAGGTGCTGGACTTGACGTTTTTGAAAATGAAAAAAAAAAAAATAAACTTTTTAGACTTAATAATACTGTATTAACTCCTCACATAGGTGGAATGACAGATGAGGCACAAGAGAGAATAGCCTCAATAGTTATAAATAAAATTAAAAAATATATTAAAAAATAATTTAATTTTTAATTTTATTTATTTTATTTTCTAGCCATTTACTATTTGAAATTATTACAATATTTATTAATGTAATTATTAGGTGCTTTATAATTAAAAAAATAAAAATATATCTAATTAAAATTAAATTAAAGTTTAATTCAAAAATAAATAATAAAATAATAAAGTCAACAGATCTCGCCCTGTCATCAAGAATACTAGAAAAAATATCATAATATTTTTTCAATGTATTATTGGAAAACTTTGTTGAAATTTTTTCATCGTTACTGTTCTCTTTTATTGGATGTTTTTCTTCTAAATTTTTTTTATTTTCAATAATTTCATTAAGCAAGGTTGAGTATGCGAATGTTTTAAGTTTAACTGCATAAAAAAATGGTATTAGAAAAACAAGATAAAAAAAAATATCATTTTGATTATTAGCCAAATAAAAACCTAGCCCTGCTTGAAATCCTATAGCATTGATATGTGCACCATATCCGTCAAGAACAAACCCAGAAATACTTTTTTGATTTTTAAGTCTTGCGATATATCCATCACATGCATCTATTATAGTTTTTGAAAACGCAATGAATAAACCTGCATATAAAAATATTTTATTTTCAAATGGCAGACCTAAAAATAATAAAGTTAAAATACCAAGAAAAGCATAAAATAATGAAATTTGATTTGGTTTAATGTTAGTTCTGATCAAAACGTAAAGTAATAAAGAACTTGTTTCTAAGTAAAAACGCCATTTTAAAAAAGTATAAGGATTAGATTTAAAGTCATCTATATTTATTTTAAAATTCTCCCAATTATCTTTTCTTTGGTAAGAGTAATGAATATTTCTTATTTCTTGAAGAGTCTGGGCATATGACATTTTTAAACAGTTCCTGGTATAAGTTTTAATATTTTTTTAATACTTATAATGTCTTTCTCTATTTCAGCAGTTCTATTATTTTTTAATATTTCAGTGGCTACTCTTTCCATAGACTCATAAGAAGCACGTAGCATATGATTAGCATAAATTACTATATTGAAATTTTTTTCTTCAAATTCTTTTAGAAAAGTTTCATTATAACTTGTTGGAACACAAACTAGTGTTTTATCGCTGTTGTTTTTAAATTTTTCAGCAAATTCAAAAATTTCATCTGGAGCTTTTTTTCTAGAATGTATCATTATGCCATCAGCGCCTGCCTCAACATATTTTTCTGCTCTTTTTAAAGCATCATCCATACCATTTTCAAGAATTAAGCTTTCAATTCTTGCGATTATCATGAAATCATTTGATAATTTGTTCTTTACTCCTATTTTTATTTTTTCACAAAAAATATCAACGTCCTCTTGCTCTTGTTTTACTTCATTTCCTAATAGTGAATTTTTTTTTAAACCTTTTTTATCCTCAATTATTACAGCAGAAACACCCTGTCTTTCCATTGCCTTAATATTAATTGCAAAATGCTCTGGTAATCCACCAGTATCACCATCTAATATCATCGGCTTAGTAGTAACTTCAAAAATATTATTAATATTTGATAATCTCTGAGCTATATTAATTGCTTCAATATCTGGCTTACCTAGTAGAGTTGAATCTGTTAATGAACTTGACCAAAAACCATTAAAAAAGTTTTTTTCGCCGTCACTCTCTAATATTAAATTTTCGGTTATTATTGCAGAGAGAGGGCTATGAGCCTCAACAAATCTTAAAATCTTCTTGTTTTCTAGATTACGCCTTAACGACGACAAACGAACTTCAGGAGAAACGCCGCTATTGTATAGTCCTTTTTTTAGACTAGATGAAGAAATATTTTTAGTATGTGGCACTTCTATTAGCTCACCACCATATTCAGATAATAATTTTATTACTTTATTTCGTAGATTTGTATCATTTGTTTTCCAATCATCTCCATGTATAAAAAAATTAGGTTTATATTTTTTGATATTTTCTGAATAATCCCACTCTTCTTGTTTGACAACTTTTTTAATTCCTTTTAAATTTTCAGCAATTTTTTTTCTTTGTTCAAAATTTAGATATGGTATTTGTTTTCTTTCAGAAATTGCTTTGTCAGTAAGAAGTCCTAATATAATTTCTCCATACTTTTTTCCTTCATTTAATATTCTCATATGGCCATGATGTATAAAATCAAATGACATTGCTATATAAACAGTTTTCATAAAATTTTTAATAATTGATTAATATTAACATTGTTAATACAAATTATTATAATAAAAGCTAATGTAAAATAAATATTGTTAACTTTCTAATTTTTTAATAATGATAAAAAACCTTTATATTTCAACAACATTCCTAAAAAATGGAAACTCAGTATACAAAGCTATTAAACTTTTAAACAAAAATAATATTTTTAATATTGAGATAGGCTCTAATCATAAATATGAAAAAAATTTGAACAATTTTAGTAAATTTACAAAAAAAAATAATTTTTTATTACACAACTATTTCCCAGTTCCAAAAAAAGGATTTGTTATAAATATTGCATCCTATAATGCTGAAATTAGACAAAAAAGTATAAAGCAAATATATAGTTCAATTGATTTTGCAAAAAAATATAATTGCAAGATTTATACTTTTCATCCAGGATTTATTGGAGATCCAAAAGAAAATTTAGATATCAAAAAAAGAAATTATGATTTTATTTGGGATAATAGTCAAAAGAAAAATTATAATAAATCATGGATAAATTTTGTTAAAAGCCTAAGAAAAATTGTTAAATACGCAAAGAAAAAAAAAATTAAAATTTGCCTAGAAAGCGAAGGATCGATTGATAAAAAAAATTTGTTACTACTGCAAAGACCCAATGAGTTTAATAGATTATTTAAAATATTTAAAAAGGGTGATTTTTTTATAAATTTAAATTTTGGTCATCTTAATCTAGCATCTAAAGCTTTTGGTTTTGATAGAGAAAAATTTATTTATAAGTATTCTAAGCATATCTATGCCTTCGAATTAAGTCATAATTATCGAAAGAAAGATGATCATTTACCACTGAAAGAAAAAGGATGGTATTGGAAAATAATTAGGGATAAAAAATTTAGTAAGATATTTAAAATTTTAGAATATAGAAATTGTGATATTAAACAAATAAAGCAAAATTATTTAATGTGTGTTAATAATCTAAAGTAAAAAAAAATTTTATGTAAATATTTTCTATAATGTGTAATAATTAATCATTCAGATAAAAAACTATGACAATTAAATTTCCTGATTTTAAAAAAATGTACGATTACGAGACTAATTTTCATTTAACTATGAATTCTGAGAGACTAGCCAAACTTATTTGTCATTATGAAATTTTCAAAAAAGTAAAAAATGTTTCTGGAGAATTGGTCGAATGTGGTGTTTTTAAAGGAACTTCGTTAGCAAGATTTGGTCTTATGAGAGAACTTTTTGGTTCCAAAAATACTTCAAAAATAATTGCGTTTGATGTTTTTAGTGATGTATTTCCAAATACTAAATATAAAGAAGATAAAGAAATTAGAAAAAATTGGATTAAGAACGCAGGTTCGAGCTCGATCTCAAAAAAACAGATGTCACACATTTTTAAAAAACAAGGTACAAAAAATTTTGAACTGATAGCAGGGGATATTACAAAAACTCTACCTAAATATATAAAAAAAAATCCACATTTAAAAATTTCTTTACTCAATATTGATATTGATTTTGTAGAAAGTACATTTTGCTCTTTAGAATATCTTTACCCAAGAGTATCTAAAGGTGGAATAATACTATTAGATAACTATGGTTATGCTCACGGGGATACTAAGGGGGTAGATATGTATTTCAAAAAAATTAAAAAAAAACCATTAATACAGAAATTTCCTTTTACAAGTAGACCCTGCTACATAGTAAAAAAATAATAGTAATTTAATGGAATTTGTTAATTTAAAAAAAAATTATAATAAATATGGTTATTGTGTAATTAAAAAATTTTTTGATAAAAAATCTATAAAAAATATTAAAATATTTATTCAGAGGATTAAAAAAGCCAAACCAAAACCAAAACAAATTATGAAATACTATGAAAATAGTATTTTAAATAAAGATAAAGAAATTTTAGTTAGAGCTGAGTATTTTTATGATTTTCATAAGGGTTTGAAGAAATTTTTGGATAATAGAAAAATACATAAAATTCTATATTTTTTGATGAATGGAAAATGCATTCTTTTTAAGGAAAAAATAAACTTTAAACCTTCAGGATGTAGAGCAGATAAATTACATCAAGATTCCCAAGGAGGTTGGAATAAATATTCAAAAAAATTTATCTCAATTTTAGTATCTATAGACAAAAGCACTAAAACTAATGGTTGTTTAGAATTTGATATATCTGGGAAAAATAAAAACCGTAGTATTGGTAAAATTTTTAAACCTTTAAAAATTCAAGAATTACATAAACCTAATTTTAAAAACATTGAACTTGATCCAGGAGATGTAGTTTTTTTTAATCACTATATTCCACATAGATCTAAACCAAATAAAAGTAATTTAAATAGATCTCAATTATATGTTACTTATAATTTAAAAAAAGACGGAAATTTTAGAAAAAAGTATTTTAAAGAAAAAAGAATTTCGTTCCCCCCAAATAATGAAAGACCTGAAGGAAAAAAATTTAAATATAAGATTTAACTTTATAAAAATTTTTCAATTTGAGTTTGATAAAATCTAAATATATTCTTTTCTTTAAACAAAAAGCTTTTAATTTTACTTTTTTTTGCTGACAAAATATCAATTTCTTTATCACCAATAACAAAACTAGCATCTCTGATTATTTTAAAATCATTAATTGCTTTTTCAATCATTTTATTGCCTGGTTTTCTAAAATCTGTTTCTTTTTTAAAACGATTAATTTTTCCATCTACATGATAAGGGCAAAAATAAAATCTATCAATTTTATATCCTGTTTTATTAAAAATTTTTTTATTCATTTCATCATTAAATTTTTTTACATCCATGGGTCTATAGTAACCTCTTGCTACACCTGATTGGTTTGAGATAACAATTATTAAGAATTTTTTTTTTTTTATTTCACTAATAAATTCAAAAACACCATCTATAAATTTTAGGTCGTCAATTTTATATGTATATCCATTATCATGGTTTAAAACTCCATCTCTATCTAAAAAAAAAGCTTTCATAATTAAAAACAATTACGTAATAAACTAAATTTTTAATTTAAAATAGTTGAACATTAAGAAATGTGATTATAGTTATTTAATAAATATTTTAAATAATTAATTAGTAAATATTATTAATGAACAAAAGAAAAATTCTTAAAATTGGAAAATTTGAATCATTTAAAAAATCATCCGAGATATTTATTGGAGAATGGTGTAATGATGATTATTTGAACGTATCTAGAAATCATTTTTTTGATGACAAATCATATTCAAAGGCAAAAATTCTAGATTCTCATAAAAAATTT
>MDSZ01098539.1_pt1 | contig 11186 bp, 8 predicted proteins | sample 811201 | NCBI WGS metagenome assembly MDSZ01 (sample SAMN05326647, study PRJNA326480) | marine metagenome | isolation source: seawater | place: Indian Ocean: North | collected 2010 | reverse complement strand
TCTAAGTGCTCTGTGACAAAATGATTTAAATTCATGCGGAAGAGTTGATCACCTGATAAAATAATACAAAGATCCGATTCTCCAGTCACGCCAAAGTGGTGCAAATTTTGCCGTACAGCATCAGCCGTCCCCTGATACCAGGTATCGCTCTTATCCGTTTGCTCCGCTGATAGAATATCGACAAAACCGCCCCCAAAGGGATCAAATTTGTAGGATTCTTGAATGTGCCGATGCAAGGAAGCGGTATTGAACTGAGTGAGAACAAAAATTTGATTATAGCCCGAATTCAGACAATTGCTGATCGGGATGTCCACCAAACGATACTTTCCTGCCAAGGGGACCGCTGGCTTACAACGTACTTGAGTCAACGGATTGAGGCGCGTTCCTCGACCGCCTCCCATAATTATGCAAATTACTTTACGCTTGATCATTCTAAACGATTCAGGATTAAAAATATAGGGTTGTCAATCTATCGAAATCAAAATAACAAACAACAATGTGCGGAATAGTCGGATATATCGGGACAAAGGTCATAGGCAATCGCCTGATAGAAGGACTCAAGCGATTAGAGTACCGAGGCTATGACTCCTCTGGACTGGCTGTAGTCAGTAAAAATAAGCTCGAACAGATCAAGCGCGTCGGCCGTGTCAAAGCCCTCGAAGCTGCCCTCCCCGAAGAGGTTCTCAAAGCTCAAGTAGGCATTTGTCACACCCGCTGGGCAACCCACGGATCAGTCACCGAAGCCAACGCCCACCCCCATACCAGTAGCGATGGACAATTTGCCCTCGTCCACAACGGGGTTATCGAAAATTACCTCCATATAAGAGAATTTCTCGAAAGCAAAGATTACCAATTCGCATCAGAAACCGATTCCGAAGTCATCGTCAACCTCATCGCCTACCACTACGCAAAAGAACCCGAGCAGACGGATGCCAATCGCTTTTTAGAGTCCGTACGGAAAAGTTTGCTCCACGTAGAAGGCACCTTTGGCATCGCCGTACTCTCAAGCGACCACCCCGACGAACTGGTCTGCGCTCGGCGTGGCTCTCCCCTAATCATCGGCGTAGGGAAAAACGAGCACCTCATCGCCTCTGATGTCAACGCTCTCACCCATTGCACGCAAAATGTCGTCTATCTCAATGACAATGAAATTGTGCACCTTAATGCCGAAGACTTTTCCATATCTACAATTGGGAATGTATCTGTCGATGCCGTAATTCAAACTGTGGATTGGGACACCAGCGATGCCGAACTCGGCGATTTCCAACACTTCATGGAAAAAGAGATTTTTGAACAGCCCACCGCACTAGAAAACGGGATGCGCGGACGCTTTTCTGACGACGGCAGCACCGCCTTCTTCGGAGGACTCAACATACAGCCCCAAGAGCTCAGTCAAATCGACCGCATTATCTTCATCTCCTGTGGAACCGCTTGGCACGCTTGTCTCATCGCCGAGTATTTAATCGAACGCTTCGCCCGCATCCCGGTGGAAGTTGAATACGCCTCCGAATTCCGCTATCGCAACGCCCCACTCGAGAAGAATTCCTTGGTCATTGCCATTAGTCAGTCCGGCGAAACCATCGACACCCTGTCCGCCTTAAAAGAAGCCAAGCGCAAAGGCTACAAAACCCTTTCTATTAATAACAGCGTAGGCTCGAGCATTGCCCGAGAATGCGACGGTGGGATTTACCAACACGCAGGGCCTGAAATCGGCGTTGCCTCGACCAAAGCCTTTACCTCGCAAGTCATGCTCTGTGGTATGCTTGCACTCTATTTAGGACGCTTGAGAAACCTCAGCTATTCTGACGGCTGTGCCATCGTAAAAGCCTTCAAGTCCCTCCCAAAATTAATACATGAAACCCTTTTGACAAAAGAAGCCATCCAAGCCATTGCCAAGGAATACGCCCATTACGAAGACTGCTTGTTTTTAGGGCGACAGCTCATGTTCCCCATTGCACTCGAAGGAGCACTCAAACTCAAAGAAATTTCCTATATACACGCCGAGGGCTATCCAGCAGCAGAAATGAAACACGGGCCCATTGCTTTGATCAGCGAAAACTGCCCCAGCGTCTTTCTCACCACCAACGGTGAAATGTTTAGCAAGAGCTTGGCTAATATCAAAGAGATCAAGGCTCGAAAAGGGAAAGTCATTTGTATCGCTTCCTCCGATTGTCAGCTTCCCGAGGATGCTATTGATGCATTGATTCAAGTTCCTGAAGGCCACGAAATCATTCAACCCATTTTGATGAGCATTCCCGTCCAGCTACTGAGCTATTACATAGCCTGCGAACGCGGCTGCGATGTAGACAAACCGAGAAACTTAGCTAAGTCGGTCACGGTGGAATAAAAAATTATAAAATGATTTTTAGGCAAAAATATTTGCTAGCACTATTAAGCATTTTATTTCTCGATGTTTCGACTCTTTTTCCCGATATCAGACCAAACATTATTTTGGTCATGGTTGATGATTTTGGCCATGAATGTGTCGAAAGCTATGGAGGCGAAAGCTATACCACCCCTCAACTGAGCCGTATGGCTAATGAAGGAGCACAATTCAATCATGCCCACTCTCAAAATATCTGTACGCCTTCGCGTGTTCAGATTATGACTGGTAAATATAACGTTAGGAATTATACACGTTTCGCTAATCTGGATCATAGTGAATATACCTTTGGAAATGCCTTTCAAGAGGCGGGCTATGCAACCTGTATTTCTGGTAAATGGCAATTGGGTGGCAATGCTCAAACTATCAAAAGTCTCGGCTTTGATGAACATTGTTTATGGCGAATCAATGGTGCAAATGACGAACGCTATGTCAGTCCAACCTTATTGACGAATGGTAAAAGTGAAGCTTTCCCAGGCCTCTACGGCCCTCGCCTCCAACAAGACTTCGTTACTTCTTTTATTCAGCGAAATAAATCAAAACCTTTTTTTGTTTATTATCCGATGACCCTTCCGCACTACCCATTCCAGCCGTCACCTGATTCGGAAGATTGGAACCCAAAACGCAACCCACGCTTTAATGAGACTCTCTATTTTAAAGATATGGTAAGCTATTTAGATAAGCTGGTTGGAGAACTGATTGATTTACTGATAAAGGAAGGCATCGATGAAAATACCATGCTCATCTTCACCTCAGACAATGGAACAGACCATAGAATTCGTTCGCTACAAAATGGCTTAAGTATAACTGGGGCAAAGGGCAAAATGACTGTTGATGCTACTCACGTTCCCTTCTTAGTAAGATGGCCTGCTGTCGTTGATAAAAACACCCAAATCAATGGCTTAATCGATTTTAGTGATATTTATGCTACGCTTATGGATGTCGCCGGTATCAACGATACGAGGCATCCAGAAAATAATGAAAGAGATGGGCATAGCTTTTTACCACTTCTGATGGGAGAGAAACAAGAGATTAGAGATCATAGCTTTTGTTGGTACATGCAACGCACTGATATGACAGATATAAAGAGTTTTATACAAAATAAGGACTACAAGCTACACAGCGACGGTCGATTTATTGATAAATCAACAGATCGTTTTGAACGCAAGCCCGTCAATAATTCCGAGATGCTTGAGGAACAAAAGAAACTTAAAACCAAATTTAGGAACCACATGGACTACTATCTGAGCTTACGTCCCAAACGAATACCTTATAACAATAGCCAAGCCATTCAATTGCCTGGGGTGCTAGAATTTGAAGCCTATGATCTAGGCATGCCAAACATAACTTATTATGATTTAAGTAAGGGCAATTCTGGCGGTGGCTTTTGGCGAAGAGAGGATGTTGATATCCTTTCTAAAAGAGGACGGCATTTTATCACCAATACTGAGACAGGCGAATGGCTCGAATATACTATAAAGACAAAACAGGCAGGGGAATTTTCAATGACAATAAAGTATTCAGCAATCAGCGATGGGGCCATACATTTTGAGATTGGAGGCAAGCCTATCACTCCATCAATTGCATTACCCCAAACACCATCTGAAACAATAACTTCACTATCTCTTCCTAAAACTCTTTCATTGCCAAAAGGAAATCACATTTTAAGGCTAGTAATAGATAGAGGAAACATGAACTTAGACTCTTTATTTGTAAGACAAAAAAAGTGATAGACGGTCAAAATACATTAAGCCTTACTGAGAGAACTATTTAGAAGAATGTATTCACAAAGACCCATTCCAATATAGTGGAATGATTTTCGTGTAATTAAAAATCGAGAAAGATTACACTACTCTCAGTTCTATTCCATGTAGTGTGAAGTTTTAGTATGTGTGGGTATCAACAAGGTTACTCTACAAAAGGAATTCATAATGACTAATTTCTTGTAAAATATCTTTGCAAAGTCTTGCTAATAGAAGCTCAAACTATTACAAATTTATATATATGAAAACTATAAGTATTTTACTCACGATCTTAGTAATAAGTTGTGTTTCATGTAGTGAATCGAGACACCCAAGCATTGATAGATTAAATGAACTAAAAATTGGAATGTCCACTGAACAGGTAATTAAAATTTTAGGCACACCTAGGCTGACTAGAAATATAAATGAGGATGAAAGAATACTTTATTACACACATCCCTCTGTAACAGGAAAAAATATTTATTTATTTTTTACTCGAGATTCTCTCTCAAAAATACCTCAAATATAAGAATTTATATGAAAGTGTTACATCAAATAGAATCTGACAGCGTGGAATTATTGTAAGTAGATATCTAATCAATTCAACGTCCTCACAATACTCAAAAAAGTATGGACGGAATTAAAAAAATCCCACGGGGTCAAACCAGGACTTACAAAAAGATTGCTCAAAGCATCGGACATCTAAAAGCCGCCCGTGCTGTCGCCAATGCCTGTAGAAAAAACCCGAGTCCGATTGTAATTGTTTGTCATCGGGTGATTGCTTCCAATGATTCCATCGTGGTATAGTGCCAATGGCAGGGTGTTGGAGAAACGTAAGCCAATACAAGCCAATAGGCATCTTAGGAGCATAATATCCTGATTCTCGGATTGGATTTTAAATGACTTATTAAAATGGTGGTGGGAGCCGGATTCGAACCAGCGAACTCATACGAGAACAGATTTACAGTCTGCGTGCTTTAGCCACTTGCATATCCCACCATCCGCGGTAAACTACTAGGAGTATTGCTCTCAACCCGTTTGCCAATCTTTTTTTTCTAGAATTTCGCATTCCCAGCGATTAGAGAAAAAGCAGTTCCGCAATTTGATTAAAATAAGCATCAACCATAGAATTCACATAAAGAAAGTGGAGTACCGCCCCAATTGCTAGGAAGGGCCCAAAGGGTAATTCTTGTACCCTTGGCTCTTCGGATTTTTGGATTTGCCGCCAGAGCATCCAAGGTAGAATAATTAAAGTTCCAATAAAGGCACCCCCAAAAAGAGCGAAGAGTGCACCTTGCCAACCAGTGAAGGCTCCGATAGCGGCTAAGAATTTCATGTCTCCCTCACCCATAGCCGGTTTCTTGAGGAGCAATTCGCCCAATGTAGCAATCCAATAGACCATACTCGTACCGACAAAGACTCCGAGTAGTGCTTCGATCCAAGCCGAGGCATGTGCGTGTAAACTGCCCGAACTGAATCCGTGTATTTCGGGAATAAAGATAGACAACAAAACACCAGCAAACATCCCGCCTATCGATAGGACATCGGGAATGATCATATGCTCCAAATCAATGAAAGAAGCCGCGATCAAAAGAGCGAAAAATACCATTCCGACCGAGGCGATGGCGGGCGTGTAGGCAAGCCAAAGCAAGAGAAAGAGCAAAGCGGTCAAAACTTCAACGACCCAGTAACGCACGGTCAAAGGAAGCTCGCAACAAGCCGCTTTACCTCGCAAAAACAGCCAACTAACAAGCGGAATATTATGGTAAAAGGGAATTCTTTGCCCACAGACGCAGCTTGAGGGAGGGCTGACGACAGAGCGACCCTCGGGCAATCGATGAATGACCACATTTAAAAAGCTCCCCCAGATCGCACCAAAAATAAATACAACCGCTGGAATAAACCAGGGGAACACAGCTTCAATAGTATTAATGGATTCCATAGACTCAGCACTTATCACATCTCAATACTCACTTGCTTGTGCATTGAGCACTCTCTCAGCGGCACGGTACATACAGTCTGCATCAACCGATTGCCCAGACCACAGTTCCATCGCCTTGGCTCCTTGATGTACAAGCATACTCAAACCAGTGGCCGCGGAGCGTTCTTGAGCCCTCGCCGCTCGATACAATGCGGTCTCGCGAGGATTGTAAACCATATCATACACCTTCCATCTGGGTGGAAGCTGGCCTAGGTCTACTGGCAAGGGATCTTCAGCACACATGCCAAGCGAAGTGGCATTGATACATATACCGTCTAGGCCTAAGCTAGACAAGGCGCCAGGATCTGAACTCGCCAGAGGAATCAAGCGATCCGACCCCTCTAAATTGCTAAGACTTTGGAGAAGTGCATTAAGGCGTTCAGGTGTTCGATTGAGCATGTAAACAGACGGAGTTTTTTCTTTCAAGCATTCTACGGCCGCGGCTCGCGCAGCCCCACCCGCTCCAAGAATGAGCACCGAATTTTCTTTGAGCTCCGCTTTCAGCGAATGTGCAATGCCCACGCGCATTCCATAGCCATCTGTATTGAAACCCTGATAGCTCGACTCGGTCCACTTCAAGGTATTGACCGCACCGATTGCTCGTGCCTCCTCTGAAACGGAGGCAATCAAATCGAGGGCAATAACTTTATGCGGCACGGTTAAGTTTAAACCGTAAAATCTTTTTTCATGAAAAAGCTGCAGGGCTTGAGGCAAATCATCGGGATCAATTTCAAAACGGAAGTAGGCCCAATCGACAATTCGAGGATCACTTTCAACTTTGGACTGGAGCACTGCATTGTGCATCACTGGACTGAGGGAATGCCGAATCGGCTTTCCAATTACGGCTAGGGCTGTCCCAGAATACTCCCAGTTCAACAAATCTTCCAGACTGTATATTCTTTCTGTGTCCATGATTGTTCTCACTATCTAGTGTAGTACTAAAAAGAATGCGAAGGGCAGTGCAATCTTTAAGCTCGATGCCCAAATAAGGCCGTACCAACTCGAATCATAGTTGATCCGGCAGCAATAGCTGCTTCCAAGTCCTGCGTCATTCCCATAGAGAGTTCCTCTAAGGGATATTGATATCGCTCAGTTAAAAAATCGCGAATAGAGCGCAATTTTTCAAAACAGGCTTCTGCACTTGAAGGCTCTGAGCCAAGTGGTGCAATCGTCATCAATCCTTGACAATGAAGTTGCGGGGCATCGAGTACCGCCTCTAAGGCTTCAGCCATTTCACTTTCAGCAAAACCGTACTTATTCGGATCTTCGCCCGCATTGCACTGCAGAAGTATCGGGAGTTTCTTGCCTACGCTCGCACAGGATTGGTTTAATTTTCGGATTAATTTAAGCGAATCAACCGACTGTATACGATCGAATAAGCGCACTGCTTCATTGACCTTATTTGATTGCAAATGTCCAATTAATTCCCACCCACAGTCCCCCTCAATTATTGGCTGTTTTTCTTTGACCTCTTGTACGCGATTTTCTCCCACGGAAGCCAATCCCGCCTGGAGCGAGTACTCAACTGCCCAGGAACCGTGCGTTTTCGTAACTGGTAGGAGGCATACCGTCTTAGCGTCTCGACCGACCAATTGGCAGGCCCGATCGATTCGAAACTTGATATTAGCAAAATTTATCATAAATTCTTCGAATTCCATCATGACTATTAATTTGTTATGTAAACTATGGGCTACTATAAATAAGTACTGTGTGCACTTAATTAAGCAAATATATTCAAATAAGCGCAAACAGCTACTAGACAATCCTTTTCACAGTACACATTGCTCAAATTAATATTCAAAGTTTATCCATCTAATTAGCGATTAAGTAATTAGAGATCTGTCTTAAGGATAGATATTTTAGTGTACAGATAAGCCTCTTTAATTATAGTGAAGATGTGACTTTGCGTCTTTGACTATTTTTTAAGTGTCAGTAGTCTCATTTTGCATAAAACATGAATCGATTTACATTATTACTGAGTTTTTTAATCTTACTTTCACCGATGTCATTTGCTGAGAAGCCAACAAAGATGCCCTATTTTAAACTACTCGAAGCAGCAGAGGGCATTGAAGCCTACGAACTTAAAAACAACGGATTGACCTTACTGCTTCACCCAATTGAGGATATGCCGGTGGCTACAGTAATGCTGACTTACCAAGTTGGCTCTAGGAATGAAAGTGACGGTGTCACAGGAGCCACCCACATTCTTGAACACATGATGTTTAAGGGGACATATAATAATTCCGTCGAATCCGAAATGGATTATTCAAATCAGTTGGAGCGCATCGGGGCTCGTTCAAATGCGACCACCTATTATGACCGCACGAACTACTACGCCACACTCGCCAGTAAGCATGTTCCCCTCGCCATCAAGCTAGAAGCCGATCGCATGCGAAACTTAAATCTAAACGAAGCAGCATTGGCATCCGAAATGATTGTTGTCCGCAATGAGTATGAACGCAGGGAGAACAACCCATATGCCACCCTGCAAAAAAAGATATTTTCGACTGCTTTTGAAAAACACCCGTATCATCACCCAGTCATCGGCTGGAAAAAAGATATTGAATCAATCACTGTAGAAAAATTACAGAATTTCTACGATCGCTATTATTGGCCGAACAACGCAGTACTTTCGATCATAGGCGGCTTCGATAAACAAGAAACCCTGGATGCCGTGTTCGAGCACTTTTCTCCAATTTCGAGATCTCCAGAGCCCATCCCAAAACTTAGTATCCAAGAGCCCGAACAAACCACACAGCGAACGGTACGCGTCCATCGCGCAGGGCAGGTCGGTGCTGTCTTAATTGCGCACAAAGTTCCTCACGGCCTCCACTCTGACTGGGCGGCACTATTGTTATTATCAGAAATTTTAGGTGCTGACAAAGTCGGGCGCCTCTACCAAGCACTCGACGATAAAGGCTTAGCCAGTGCGTCCTATGCTTTTCCAATACGACTGAAAGATCCGGGTTTGCTTTTTATCGGAGCAAGTTTGACCACCGAAAGCAGCCATGAGCAGATAGAAGCCATACTTAATCAGGAAATCGATACGCTCATTGAGGCGGGTATCAGTGAAGCTGAACTCGAACGGGCAAAAACCGTTTTCCAAACAAATTTAATCTACGCCAAGGACGGCTCACAACAAATTGCCGACCTTTTGAACGATGCGATAGCCTTAGGTGACTGGAAAGAATTTTTGAATATTTCAAAATTAATCGATCAGGTACAGAGAGAAGACCTACAACGCGTCGCAAAAAACTACCTTACAAAAAAGGGACAAACGATTGGCTGGTATATTCCCGAAATTGATCCCGCCGGGCTTGGAAATCAAGTCAGCCAAATGACCTCACCCGAAAACTTATCCCGTCCGTATTATTTTAATGAACCCTATAAAAAGTTAGATTTTTGGGAAAATGATTTTCAATCGGACATCAATTTTACTCCAAAAATTAAAGAATTAACCATTTCCGATATCCACTTTGCTTCTGTAGCTATGTCTGTAGATCAGGTAATCTCTTGTACGGGAAGCATCCCCGCAGGTGACTCAACCGCACCAAAAGGATACGAACTTCTTGCCGACCTCACCGCCAGTATGCTCGACAAAGGCACCCAAAGTATGGACCGCTTTGAAATTGCAGAATTACTCAATTCCCTAGGCATGCAATTACAATTTGAATCAGTTGAAAATTCACTGGTCTTCCGGGGACGATTTCTAAAAAAAGACAGTGAACAATTCGTTAAACTATTAGCAGAATTGTTGCGGAGGCCCAAATTCGATCCCGAGGTACTCGAAAACTTAAAAACACATTATAGAGCTTCCATCCTAGAACTGGAATCCAGCACCGATTTTATTTCCGGTAATCAACTCTCACGACTTCTCTATTCCTCCGACCACCCAAACTACCAGGCGAACCCAGCTGAATTATTGGCAAGCCTTGAAGCTATCAGCGCTTCAGACCTATCTGATTTTCATCAAAACTATTACGGAAGTACAGGGATGAAAATAGTCTTTGCTGGAGATGTTAATTTTCCATCCCTTCAAAAACACATTCGCAATCAATTTAACAATTGGAAATCCAAGGCTCGCGCTCTTCCCAAGATAGAAGCTGAGCCTCCTTCCGAGAAACAATTCATTGAGTATTTCATTCCCGACAAGACCAGTGTCAGCGTGCGTATGGGTACAAATACTTCTCTAAAAAGAAGCGATCCGAAATACATAGCGTTCAGTGTAGCAAATTATATTTTAGGTGGCAATTTTAACGCGCGCTTGATGAAGTCTATCCGTCAAAAACAAGGACTGACCTACAGCATTTACTCCTTTCACACAGGTGATATTTTGACTCCGGGACACTGGGAATTAAGTGCGAGCTTTGCCCCAAAGTTACTCGATCAAGGACTTGAGGCGATTCATAGCGAGTTGCTCAATTGGCATGCAAAGGGTGTGACCGATAAAGAAGTCCGTCAAGCCATTGAAACTATAAAGGGGAAATATCTAGTCGGGCTTTCACAGAGCCATACCGTAGCCAATCAAATCCACAGTTTCATGTTGCGTGGATTTGCTCCAAGCTACATTGATATCTACCCTAAACTTCTAAATCGCGTCAGTACAAATCAAACTAACCAAGCGATTAAGAGCTATTTTAATCCCGAATCCATTCAAACGCTTGCCGTGGGTAGCTTGATTCCTGACGCAGATAATCTTCGGGATATCAAACTAACAATAGAGGTTCCCAATCCCGCTTGGAAATTGCAAATTACAGAAATTTATGAAACCGATTCTGAACTGCTTGTCCTCGCTCAAATTGATTCAAAAAATGCTATCACTAGTCAAGTAATCAGCACAATATCAGACACAGTCACAGCCGAATTAAAAGATGGAAATAAGCCCATACAGTACTATATTATCGGGAAAAAATGGAATTTGAAATCTCCTAAAAATTCGGTTGTATTTATTGAAAGTCGCGAAGCCATCCAATCACTCATTAAAAAGGCCACACGCGCAAAATTTAAAAAGAAAATTTCATAATGGCAAAAATAGACATCGATAAACTCAAGCAAATCTTGCACCGCAATGAAAGTGATG
>MDSZ01254528.1_pt1 | contig 11187 bp, 4 predicted proteins | sample 811201 | NCBI WGS metagenome assembly MDSZ01 (sample SAMN05326647, study PRJNA326480) | marine metagenome | isolation source: seawater | place: Indian Ocean: North | collected 2010 | reverse complement strand
CCTGGAAAGATAATTGCATATAAACCAGGGCATAAAATTAATAATCTTTTTGCTAGAAAATTACATCAAAGAATTATAGAATCTTTTCAATTTAATATACCATTTATGATTTTACCTCAGAATAGAAATCGAGAATTACTAAAAGAAAATATTAATCAAGTATTTGATAATCAAAACTATATAGATAATCAAGTTATAGTTAACTTTGAAGAAAAACTTGCTAAATATTTAAATGTTAATAATGTAATTGCTGTAAATTCTGGTACTTCTGCGTTAATGGTATCATTATTATCCTTAGAACTTGGTGATGAAGATATTGTTATTGTTCCTCGTTTAACTTTCTGGGCAACTTATCAAGCTGTTAAAATATTAGGAAAACAAGTTGCTTTAGTAGATGTTGATAATAACTATCAATTAGATATAAATTTAGTAAAACAATTGCTAACAAAAGTAAAAGTAAAAGCAATTATTACAGTACATTTATATGGAATCATAAGTAATAATTACCAAGAACTAAAAGATTTATCTTTTAAAAATAACATAATATTAATAGAAGATTCTAGCCAAGCATTCGGGTCAAAATTTAATAACATTAACATATTGTCTAATTCTTATATATCATGTGTTAGTATGTACCCTACCAAATTATATGGTAGTTGTGGAAATTCAGGATTTATAGTGACTTCAAATGATGTTTTAGCTGGAAAAATGAGAAGCTATCGTGATAATGGAAGAATAGATACCCGTTATAATCATTATTTTATTGGTGGTAATTTTGTAATGGATTCAATAAATGCAGTATATAATATGCACAAATTAGATTATATTAATGAAATAATTAATAATACTAGCTTAAAATTTAATATATATTATAATAATTTAAAATCACTTAAGTTATTTGAAATACCATTAATATGTAATCAAGAACCTAATGGATTTAACTTTATTTTGAAATCAATAGTTCCAAAAAAAAGGGATAAAACAATTAATTATTTGAAAGAAAAAGGAATAAATACTAGTATTATTTATCCTAAACTTATAGATCAACAAGAAGGATATATAAAAAATAAATTTGATAATTTAATTCAAGCTAACAACAAATTATGTGACAATATTTTTTCAATACCTATTTATTATGATCTAACATCTTATCAACAATCATACATTATTAATAATATAATTAATAATGATGTTATTAACTCAATTGTAATCGGTTGTGGAAATATGGGAAGCAAACATTTAAAAAATTTAATTGATAATACAAATTTTAAAGTCTTGGGCTACATTGATAAATTTCATTTAAATAATAATCTTAAAAAAATAGATAAAATTGATTCTACTAATAATATTGATTTTGCAATAATTAGTACTAATAATAAAAGTCATTATGAAATTGCAGTTGATTGTATAAATAAAAAAATTAATATTTTAATTGAAAAACCTGCATTTACTAATAATTTTAGTTACCAGTTAGCTAATAATTTGGCCATTAATAATGGCGTAAATGTTGGAGTGTCAATGTTAGAAAGATATAATCCATTTTTAAAATATATTGACCTGGAATTAGTTAGTAAGATAAATATAACTAGAGTATGTTGGTATACTAATAATTTTAATCCAAATCAAATTTTACATGATTTATTTATTCATGATTTAGATATTCTGATATTTTATCATAAATTAGATCTAAAGATGGTTAAAATTGTTAATCTTATTAGAATAAAAGATCTTTATCAAATTACTTTAAAATATAAAAAAACTGATATTAATATTACTGTTGGTAATAGTAAAATAGAATCAAGTAGAAAGCATCTTTACTATCTTGAAGGAGAAAAAGTTATTGAATTTGATTTTGTTAATAATCATAATAAAATCAAAGAAATGCATAATGACTATATTAATTATCTAATCAATAAACCAAATAAAATTTGTTCTCTAATGGAAAGTTTTAACAGATTTGAATTTATTAATAAAATATATACCAAAGAAAATAAATTAGAGCACAGATTATAATTATTATAAAATAATTATTATTAGTAGGTTCTTCTTCAGTTATAAATATTGTACTATCTATTTCTTTAATATTAAGTTTATCTATTTTTCTATTAAATGTTTTAATTTTCTTTTCTTTTTTTCTGTTATTGTTATCTTCTAAAGTATTATCAGTACATTTTTCTAATATTTCATCAACAGTTATACCCTGTAGAATTTGTAATTGAGTAATATTAAAGGATAATTTGTCGTTAAACCAAGTAGATAATTGTAAAGACATTATAGAATCTATCCCATAGGAAGTTAGATTTTTATTTGTTTCAATATTATTACATTCTAGTAATTTTTTAAGATAATCAATAATTTGTTCTCTTATAATATTATTATTATTTTTTGTTGTAATTTTATTTTCCTTTTTCTTAAAATTAGCTAGTAAAGAATTCTTTGGATAAATGTTATTAAAATGTTCCCATTCTTGATTTGATATACAGATCCTGCTTTCTGATTTAGTAGATAATACATCAAATAGATTTTCAAATAATAAATCATAATGTATAAAATTAAATTTGTTCGAAATCATTGTTTTGGATAAATAATAATCGTTATGAATCATACCAACTCCTCCTACTGCTCCAACATTTACACTCAATCCAATACCTTTTTCTATATTCATATCATAGCAATACTTATCTAAAAAACAATTTGCTCCTGAATATGCTGACTGGCCAACGTTTCCGATTAATGATGAAATAGAACTAAATGTTACAAAATAATTAAGTTTATGTTCTGCAAACAATTTTCCTAAATTAATACAACCATCCACTTTCGGTTTTAAGACATTTTCAATATCAGATTTATCTAAATCTTTAATCATACTATCTTTAGTTGTTCCGGCTAAATGGAATATACCATCAATTGGATATTTAAAATTGTCAAAGAAAAAGTAGTTTTTTAAACTCTGATAATTTGCAACATCTACCTTAGCTATAATTATTTTACAACCATTCTCTTCTAGTTTATTTATTATTCTATTAGCTCTTTTACTTCTATTGCGAGATCTACTAGTTATAATAAAATTATTAGCACCATATAAATTCATCCATCTTATTAATTCAATACCTAATCCACCTAAGCCTCCAGTAATTAAATAATACATATTTTTATCAAATATTGTCTCTGGACTTTGAAACTCATCTGGAATCCAATCATCAATTTTTAATACTATTTTACCCGTATGTAATCCCTTTGACATATAACTTATAGCTTCTTCAATTTCTGAAATATGAAATTCTTTTATTTCAATCGGATTCAATGTTTTTTCTTCAAATAAATATATTACCATATTAATTATATTTCTAATGTATTCAGGATTACTGTTAAATAACCTATCAAAATGAACAGATGTATAAGTTATACTATCCAAAAATTTATCTAATCTTATAGAATTATTTTCTATAGAATCTCTCTTTCCAATTTCCACAATAATACCACCCTTTTTTATAATATCAAAATTTGCTCTCAATGAATCACCTGATAATGAATTTAATATAACGTCTACACCAACATTTTCTGTAAATTTTAAAACATCTTTCTTAAATGTATTTGGATTTCTTGAATCTGAAACATATCTTATACCAAATGTATTTTTTAATTTTTCTCTCTTATCTACATTACCAGCTGTTGCTATTATATTTGCACCCACCATTTTACAAATTTGAATTGCGGCTTGACCTATTCCACCAGTTGCTGAATGTATTAAAACTGTATCACCCTTTTTTATTCTTGCCCTTTCAATTAAACAGATATAAACAGTTCCAAAAATTATACCTATACTTGATGCTTGGCTAAAACTTAAATCTTTTGGTTTCATAAAAATTTCATTATCACTACAATATATATAATTTCCAAAAGTTTTCCCTTCTTTATTTTTTATAACAATCACTTCATCTCCAACTTTATATTTAGGATGTCTTGATTCAACAATTACACCAGATGCTTCATATCCTAAATAATCTCCTTTAACTATTCCCAATGTTACCATCAAATCTTTAAAATTAAGAGCAGATGATTTGGTTTTTACAGTAATATCTAAACGATGTTTTTTTGTAATTATTGGATAAAAGCCCAAATTATTTAACCCTTTTCCTGTTTTATTAAAATAATACCTATCATATTTAATTTTGGGTTTATTATATTTTTTTAGTCTTATACTTTTTACTTGACCATCTATTAGATAATATTCCGAATTAATATCATCTTTCTGAAATATTATGTCATTTATTAAATTTTTATTTCTATCATCTTCTGTTAAAATTATTAAATGAACTTTTTTAACAGATTCATTAATATAAGTCCTCAAGAATCCAAGTTTTAATCCATTATCACCTTTATTTAATAAAAAATAAATGGATTTAATATGTACATTATTTTCCATCATAATAATATCATTTTTTAATTCTACTAAAGATTCATTTTCTTTATTATAAACTAAATTAGAAAAACATTCCCCACTAAGATCGCTAACAAGTTGGTAATCTATATCAACCAAATCATTTCCATATTGGAAAACGTTTTTACTATTATCATCAAGATTTATTAAATTAAAATCTTCATATTCTAAATTATAACAATTATTTGTTCCATAATTTGATACATTATCTGCTCTGTAATTAGTATATGATCCAACTTTTCTAAAATTCTTATCATAAAATTCCACATTAATAGCTACATAATTAATATTATTTTCAACAATTTCAGAATATATCCAATGGGGTTTACTAATTAGATTTATCTCTATTTCTTTTGCAGAGACAGGTAAATATGTAAAATTGTTAGTTATACCATTTATAATAACTGCTGTTAGTAGCCCAGCATCTAAAAAAGATGGATCCATATTAAATTCACTATATTTTTTTTCTATCAATTTAATTAAACACTCTTCATCTTTAACTAAAACATATTCAATTGATTTCATATTATCACCAAAATTAAATTTCTTACTTTTTAGCATTTGATAACATTCATCACCAGATAATTTAAAATTATAACTAGATTCATTAATATCTAATTTTTTATAACTTTCTAAAATATTATTATCAGTAAAAATCTGACTACTAAAATAATAAGTTTTATAATCAAAAGATTTTAATGATAAATAATTATTTTGTAATTGCCATCTAAATTCTATCATATCATTTTTTGGAACGTACATATTTTTGATCTCTATATTTTTTAATATTACTCTCTTTTTACTATTAAAATATCTTAATACAATATCTAAATAACCTACAGTTGGAAAAATAAATTTAGTATCAATTATATGATCCTTGATATATGAATACTTGCTAGCATCAAACTTTATTAAATCAAAATTATTTTCAATTCCATGTCTTCTCTCATAAGAATTATGAGGTATATTTGTAAATGTTTTATGATTCCAACAGACCTTTGGATAATGAGTAGAATTAACAATACCAAAGTTTTCCAATACTAAATTATATCCTGCACCCCATAAATTTGCCAAAGTTAACATAAAAACAATTGAAGAATCTTTTTTTCGATGTGACGAATATAATACATCAATATCGTGATACATATTATTAATATTATTACTTAAAACTGGATGAGGCCCAATTTCAATAAATATATCGATATAATTTAATTTTTTTAATCCATCATAAAATAATACCTTATTTCTAATATTTTTCCACCAATAATCATTTGAATAAGTATTCATATCTATTTCTTTTCCTAAAACTGTAGAAATTAATTTTATTTTAGGCTGATTAAATTTTATATTTTTCAGATTAAATATTATATCATCTTTTATTAAATCTTGAAAGGATGAATGGAAAGGACAATTTCCTCTTATAATACGATTGAATATGTTTTTTTCATCTAAATATCTATTAATTTTTTGAATATCTTCTGATTTACCAGATAGTACGATAGTATTACGATCATTAATACATGCTAATTCTAATTTTTCTACAAAACCAGATGCAATTTTAATTAGTTCTTGAAATGACTTATTAATCACAATCATATTACCTAGTCCATTCGTTTTTTGTTGATGAATACTTCTATAATATGATATTTTTATACAATCCTCAAGACTAATTGATTCTGAAGCATAAAATGCTGCAACTTCTCCAGCACTATGACCAATTACTGCATCTGGGATTATTCCAAAACTTTTATATAATTCAAATAATGCAACTTGATAAAAAAATGTAGCTGGTTGTGCAACTATTGGTTGATTAATTTTTATATTAGTTTTGTCCTCATTCTTAAATTCTGGTAAAAATAATTTATTTTTTTCAATAAAAGATTCACCTGTTAAATCTAACCATAACTTATCACATTCTAGAATTACTTGATAAAATTTTGGAAAATTTTCTGTTAGTTGATAACCCATGTCAATATACTGTGCTCCTTGGCCACAAAATACAAAAGCTGAATCTAATCTTTTCTCACTAAATTTCAGATAAAGACTTCTATCTTCTGGATTTAAACCTTCCTCTTGATTAAAAATAATATTTTCAAAATCATCCTTATCTTTTACTACAAAAATTTTACTTTGACTTGAAAATGGTTTTTTATTCTGATTATACAAATATTTCATAAAATCATCATTACTATAATTAATCCAATTAGCTATTTTACTATCTATACTTTCTTCACTACTTCCATGAATTGCTAATAAATGTAAAGAATTATTATTTCTAATATCATCAGTACTAAGATTAATATTTTCATAATTCTCTAAAATACAATGAAAGTTTGAACCGCCAAATCCAAAATTATTAACTCCAATAATTATTTTATCTTGCTTAATTTCTATAATCTTATCAACTACTTGTAAATTTAATTCCTCAAAATCTATTCTTGAACTAGGTGTTTCAAAATGCAAGTTTGGCAATAGTTGTCTCTTTTGCATTATTAAACATACTTTTAAAATAGATGCGAGACCCGATGCAGCCTCTAAATGTCCTATATTAGTTTTTATTGATCCAATATTTAACTTTTCCTTTTTGTTTTTACCTAATACATTTCCAATTGATAAAGTCTCATGATAATCTCCAATTATTGTCCCAGTTCCATGTGCTTCGATATATAATAAATCACTTAGACTAATATCTTGATATAGTTCTTCCAATAAATCTATTTGTGCATCTGGATTTGGCATAGTAATACTTGCGGTTTTACCATCTTGATTCACACCAGTTTTATTTATTACTGCATATATTTTATTATTATCTTCTATTGCTTTTTCCAATGGTTTTATTAGCAATGAAACAAATCCTTCTCCTCTAACATATCCATCTGCTTTTTCATCAAATGTTTTACATTTACCATCAGGTGATAACATTGTTGCCTGTGAAAAACCTACAAATGTTTCTGGACTTAGTAGTATATTTGAGCCACCTACAAAACACATTTCTGATTCACCATTTATAATAGATTGACAAGCTAAATGTAGAGCATGCCCGGAAGATGAACAAGCGGTATCTAAAGTTAGTGAAGGACCTTTAAGATCATAAAAGTAGGAAATACGATTACTTAGCAATGTTAGTAGCCCTCCAGTAATAGAATACTCGTTACAATTAATTGGATTTTCAGATTCGGCATTGAAATATTCCATTGAACATGATCCAATAAATACTCCAGTTTTACTTCCTCTTAATGAATTGGCATTAATTTTAGCATCATCTATACATTCATAAACTAATTCCAACATTTTTCTTTGTTGTGGATCCATACTTTTAGCTTCTTTTGGCGAAATTTTAAAAAATTCTGCGTCAAAGTCATAAATATTATTAGTATAACCTCCTCTTAGTGTTCTCATTTTTCCTGAATTATTTTCTTTATCGTAATAATTTCTAATATTAAATCTATCTTTTGGATGTTCTGATACACAATCTATTTTATTAGTAAGCTTATCATATAATGAATCTAATGAATTAGTATCATTTGGCAATCTAAAGCCGAGACCTATTATCGCAATTTTCATTATTTAATATTATTTATATTCTTTTTAATAGTTTCCAACTCAATATCTTTTTTCTGAAATAATTTCAAAGCCCAATTTTCATAGTCTGAATCAGGTAAATCATATATTTTTACTTCTAATTTAGCTCTGCTTGATGAATCTAAAAAATAAAAAAAATCTTTTTTTCCTAATATTTTTTTGTTATTATGATAAACCACATTAACATCTACTAAATAGTCAAAATATTTTTTACTACATAATAGATTAAATATAGAAGTTTTCGGATAATTTAAATTTTTTAAAATTATACCTGTTTTTTCATTCATAATTTGATTATATTTTAAATTAGATTCGCCCTCCAGAAATAAAATAAGTTGAAGATTGTCATAACTCATTAAATTGTCTATTTTTTGTTCTAATTTTTTTATTGCTATTTTTTTGTTAATAACAATAGACCCTATTTCATCAAAAATTTCTTCTTCCATTTTAGTGGTTACTGATGAAACAGACTTTACATTTTTAAAGGTAAAATTAGGTATAATTTTTTTTAATATTACTAAAATGAGTAAATCATCTACTTCATTTAAATGATTACAATTAATAATTATCCTTTTACCTTTGAAATCAAGATTTTTTAAATTAATGGTTTTAAAAATAGAAAATTTTGTCATAAAGTAAATATTAAAATCAACCATAAAACTATTAAAATAAATAATAATATCAGTATTTATTCCTAAAATTATTAATAATTTACTGAAAAAAATGCAAAAGGTATAATTAATAAATATTATTAATAATAAAATTAAATTAAGTATAAACATTATTACTAACTAATTATGGCTTTTTAAATGAATATGTAAATTAATTTATTGAATATTTTTAGTAAATAAATATAATGAGTTATTTTGGTTTTAGATTCTAAATAAAAAAATTGTAAATATAATATATGCCAAAAATAGATAATTATGTATACATGATAACAACTATTCCTAGTCGTTTAGGTAAAATTAATGAAGTACTAAATTCTCTAATAGAACCTATTCCTATTATTTTAAATTTACCAAAGTATTCTATTAGAGAAAAGAAAGAATATCCTGATGCTACATTCCTTAAAAAAAAATTTAAAAATTTAGTAATAGTAAGTTCTGATACTGATTATGGACCATGTACCAAATTAATACCGGGTCTTAATTATCTAAAAATAGAATATCCAGATAAAAATATTGGAATTGTTATGGTTGATGATGATATGATATATGATAAAAATTTACTAATAGATTTAAAGTACTATCATAGAAAATATCCAAATAGTTCTATCGGTTTTTCTGGAGACGTTATTTGTTCTTATCCTTATATTAGTTCGAATTTGAAACATTACAATTTCAGAAGAATTTGGCTTGGCGATTACCATAATGTTGATTTCTTACATGGATGGATGGGGATTTTACACCAATCAATATTTTTTGATACTAAATCAATCTCAGATTTTTCAGAATTCCCTGACTATGTTAAATTTGTAGATGATGAATGGTTTTCTTATCTACTTGCAAAAAAAAATATAAATAGAATTGTTTGTAAACATCGTAAATCAAATATACCTAAAAACCTAAACAGAAGTAATGGATTGAATGATAAATTTACTATGAATGCATTTTATCAAAGTTCAATAATTAATTTAATGGTAAAGAAAAAAATTATAATTCCCTATGGTAATCAAAATATTGGCGACTATATTTTTCAAAAAATACCTACAATTTTATTTCATCTATTATTTGCATTTATAATTAATTATATTTCTACATTTTTCTGAAATAAGTATTGAATATTTTCAATTCTCATATCCATATTATTATCATACTTGATAAAATTATTTCTACAAACTTATTGACCTTTTCTTCAAGTAGGTAATTATAAAATATAATATCTAGTAAATATGAAATTAATAAAATAATGATAATTAATAAAAATTCAAATAGTCTGGTTAATAAAAAATTTAGAAAGATATTAATAAAAAAATAATATGATATTGTTATCTTACCATTGATTCCAAACCTGTTTAGCATTACAGTAAAAATGTAATTATTTCTAAGAAAAGAATCTAAGTTAGGTATAAACTTTTCAATTAATTTACATCTTGAAGTTGCTAAAGATGATGGAATATTTAATAAATAAAATAAATCTTCCTTTGTCTTATAAAAATTTAATTTATGCATATTACAACATATCCAATAATCTAAAACAGCTCCAGAATTGTGAGTGCTAATAATATTACTCTTAGCTATTTTTATTAACTTTCTAGCCCCATTTTTTGATAATAAATATGCACCAATACAAGAAAAACTTGTTTGTGAATAAAGATTTTTACTAAATTCTTTAGGTTTACCGAATTTTACACCCATTAGAACACAGATATCAAATTCTTTTGGTAGTTCGCTAGTTACAATATGAAATTGATCAATAATATTATTGCTAGGTACAACATCATCTTCTATAATTATGATAAAATCATTATCACTTTTAAGATGTTTTTCCCACAATAGCACTGATTTTAAAAACAGTGCTCTATTATTGTATGATGCAAATTTATCAAATATAATATTCATTTCTTTTCCTAATTTAATAATATTATCTTTATTATTTCCTTCAAAAGCAGTTTTTTCAATTAAGCATAAATTTTTATAATATGGTAATATTTTCATATATCTTTCAGTTCTTTTACTTTGTAAAGATATACAGTTTATTTCTATTTTAATAATTTCTTTGTTCATATAATATTAATGAATATAGTTTTTTGTCTAGATAAAAATATATTAGATTCTTTAAAATCTATTATTAATTCTATAAATCATCATACTAAAAGAAAATTAAATTACTTTGTAATATGTCCAAAAGAAGATAATAATGTTTTCGAAAATTTTATTAAATTTAATAATATTAAAAATATAAAATTAGGCAACTTTAAACCATCCAAATTTATTATTAATTTAATTAAAAATTGTAAATATTGTGAAGAATCAAGATTAGCAAACTATTCTAGATTTTTTATCAGAGATATATTCCCTGATCTAAAAAAGATAATATACCTAGATACTGATATGTTGGTATTAGACGATATATCTAAACTTTGGGATTCAGTATATTTAGATGAAGATAATTTCTTTGCTTCTCCAAAATACATACTATTTCATAAAATATTTTATATT